>Ga0255436_1018_pt1 | contig 26417 bp, 25 predicted proteins | sample ANMaggSSYBR02I10_FD_182655 | JGI IMG/M metagenome (GOLD analysis project Ga0255436, IMG submission 182655) | Sediment cell enrichment communities from methane seep in Santa Monica Basin, California, United Staets - ANME aggregate JGI... | ecosystem: Environmental > Aquatic > Marine > Cold seeps >...
AGATGAATTAAAATTATATGGACTTGCACAGCATCTGATAGTTGCTGAAACCGTTATTGAATCGACGATATACTACCAGAAAATTTTAGAAATAGCCTCAAATATAGAGTTATCGAAAGCATCTGAGAAGGTAATTTCTTACATCAAAAAAGTCTATTCAAAAAATAAAAAATTACTAAAAAAAGGATTCACACCAGAAACTAATAATGTGATGGAACAATTATTCTCTTTAATATCTGATATCTTCACTCAAGCTAGATCTTTTAAAATTGATGATGGTTTGTATAACTTCTGTAACAATATATTTGCATTTTTTAATAAAAATTGTTTTAATACTGGTAAATGGAAGGGCTTTTCTCCTATAGATCGAGCTAAAATCAAATACGGATGATGCATTAGATTTTATTGTACAAAATGCCATAGTGGCAACACTATAAAAATTTCAAATTTCATACTTTTTATTCTGAATTATTGATTCTTACAGGAGATTGAATCTCAACAATTGAAATATTTATACATTGAATGAGTTATTATGGCTAGTTCCTAATTCAATCAGAAGAAATTAAAAAGTCTCGCCCGTAATACAACAACCCTTAAATAGTCAACATGCATATATTGACCTATGTTCCTGCCAATAGATGAAAAACAGTTCAAGTTCTGGAAACTAAGAAGAGACGGGCTTCCCAATATCAATATTGCACGCTCGTTCAATATTTCACGGCAGGCGGTATCAAGGGCGCTCATCAGCATGGATAAGCGTATTGAGGATACACTGCTTGAGATGGCGCAGGCAAACCAGATAGAGATAGAGAGCATAAATACCGAGCGGGGTATCCTGTTCGGGCACTCGATACCGCTTGATGCTAACGCCATCATATTCGTGTCGGCAAAACATGGGGTCCAGGTGTGGTACGAACACGAAGGGGACTGCGGTACATGCACCAGGTATACGCAGTGCATCGAGTTGCTGTGGGATCTTGCAGATGAGATGAAGATCAAGCTTGAGAAGACGGATGATCCGACTAAACTTGCTGATGAACTGTTTGGGAAGTTGAGGGGATTGGTATGAATATCAATATTTCAGAAACAATCCGGAAAATGATGGGGTGGTGCCCCAATGCCGAAATGCAGCTTAAAAGGGAGGGAATATATATGGATTCGTATGGAGTAATCGTTATTAATAAAATTAAAGGTATGGGATTCAATGGTTTTGTCAGTATCCTGCATCTGGTGTATGCACTGTGGCTTGTCAGTACAGCCTTAAGGGTGCTGGCAAATGTACAGATATTTCCGTGGTATGTGATGGATATTATATTCATATCTTCAGGGATACTTCTGTTAATAGGTATCACATCGCTGGTGATGTTCTTTAATTTCGTGAAATCTGCACAGATCCAGAGGATACTGGCTTTAAGTAATATTGTTTTGACACTTGCGTTTTTCTGGTATCTGGGCCAGACCCTGATATCGGGTGAATCCCAGATCACGGTATTTGACAAACCGTTCAATTCCTATGCTTTCGGCATTATTTCATTGATAATCTTTACAACTATCCTGGCGGTGCCTAATATCATGGCTTTATTCAGTAAACCCGTTGAGGAAAAGAATACACGTTTTATTGCTGCTGTGGTACTTGCCTTCATTGTTTCATTGGCCTCATTGGGAGTGTATTATGTTTACCTTGGCAATCAGAGGGAAGTCTTACTGATAGAGGAGATGTCTGGAGATGCCGGATATAGATTATATGGATTAGACCCGAATGTGATCGACACAAGTGCATTTGGACCGTTCGGGTACCAGTATTTCCTTGATTCCAATAGCAAAACGACTGGTCATCCCATTACTTCAGGAGCATACGAGGCCATACAGTTCCTGCAGGGTGAAGAGAGTGGCAGTGTCCTGGGGTGGTGGGACTATGAACTCGATATTAAGGCATCGGGAAAGGAGCCGGTTATTGCCTATGCTTCAGAGGAGATTAAATGGAGTGTTGGTAGACCGTCTGAATTATACGATACCTTTGAAACCAATGAGAAGGTTATGGATGTATCCAGGTTCTTCACTGCCACTTCTGAGGAAGCTGCACGTGATATTGCCGGGAAGTACGGGGCCAGGTACGTGTACATTTCAAGGAACAGATGGGATGTTTACTTTACGATTATGTACATGACAGCCTGGCCTGATTTTAGAGTAGGGGAGGTAGGCGGTTTTCAATCCGAAGCTTTTATTGAAAAATACTATGAGCCGTCTGTGGCTTACAAGTTCAATACTGGTGCGGAAATGGAGTATTTTGAGAAGATATTCGAGAATGAGGATGTGTTGATCTACGAGTTGAAGTGAGGGGGGGCAGCCGGGTGAGATTCAAGAGGGCAGCAGGAAAGTCAATGACCCCGGACTTCTTCGAAAAGTCCGAGGCATCGAAGCTGATACTCGGGAATTATATTGCTGTGGTTAGCTTGATTTCGATATTTCCAATCAAGTGCAGGTAAGTAATTTTAAAGAAATATGATAGAGGTAACATCAGTCTTTCAATATATTTAAATTGTATCAATCTTACTCTATTTTTAAAATTTTATATTGTTAAAATAGTATGGAAATACAAAATCTTAAATAGTCAACATGCATATATTGACCTATGTTCCTGCCAATAGGTGAAAAACAGTTCAAGTTCTGGAAACTAAGAAGAGACGGGCTGCCAAATATCAATATCGCACGCTCGTTCAATATCTCAAGGCAGGCGGTATCCAGGGCGCTCATCAGCATGGATAAACGTATTGAGGATACACTGCTTGAGATGGCGCAGGCAAACCAGATAGAGGTGGAGAGTATAAATTCTGAGCGGGGTATCCTGTTTGGGCACTCAATACCGCTTGATGCCAATGCCATCATATTCGTATCTGCAAAACATGGGGTGCAGGTGTGGTACGAGCACGAAGGGGACTGCGGCACATGCAGCAGGTATACGCAGTGCATCGAACTGCTGTGGGACCTGGCAGATGAGATGAAGATCAAGCTTGAGAAGACGGATGATCCGACAAAACTGGCGGATGAACTGTTCGGGAAGTTGAGGGGATTGGCATGACACTGAATGTAGCAGAAACAGTACGAAAAATGATGGGGTGGTGCCCCCATCTCAATGTATTTGTAACAAAGCGTACGCTAATTACCCTGCCCTCAGATGAGTTCCTCAACAATGAAAAAGATAAGGGCAAGATGGTGGATCCTGTTAAAATGGGATGGGGAAACAGATACCGAAACATTGTACTATTAACAACTCTTGTAGGAATTGTTGGTTTTGGAGTAAACGTTCTTATATTAACCTTCTTATTTGGAAACATTCACCTGGAAATCATGTTTAAAGCAATCCTTGCCGGCACCGTCATCACACCGTTTTTTATTTACTATGAATGGAAACGATTGAACAGGATAGATCAGATAAAATCATTCCGGACGAAGAGTGAGTATCTAAAAATCTTTATAGAGATGGCAGCATTTTGGACTCCTTTCATCTTGTTATACTTCACCATCGGAAAGGAAGGACCACTTGAAATAATGCTGGGCTATTTGCTTCCCATAATCCTGGTACTGTACCCTCTTGTGGTTTACTGGGAGGGAAAGAACAAAAAAACAATTTTCCTTGTAGAGGAAGAAAAAACCTTTAGATGGCACCCCGTCGCCTTAGATGCTTAAAACTCGAAGGATGGTAGTTATGAATCTGACAGGAACTATAAGAAAAATGATGGGGTGGTGCCCGAATGTGGGTGTTATGGAAGCCAGAAAAGCAATGCAATTCGATGACATTGTGGTAAATGCATCCGATAGTGATAATGAATTACCTCAATTGACTTCAGGATGGTTGACTAAATATCGCAACCGGATTTTATTGTACTCACTAATTTTCACGCTGGTGGCTTTTAGCCTTTTTATTTCAGAAGGGAAAAACAGATTGGACGTATTCATGACAGGTATGATCTCAGGTTTAGTGTTAAGCCTGATTACAGGAGTAACTGAATGGCGCAGACTCAACAAAGCTGCTGCCGGAGGATTTAGAAGGTTGCAGGTAACCAGGAAGCAGATGTTAGTTAACTATCTGATTATAATTGGATTCATAGTCATTGTCATCTTTATCAGCAGTTATTTCACTGTAAAGACTGGCCACAACATTAGAGATATTTCTGCTTTTAGTTCAGGTTTCGTTTTAATTGTCTGGACCCAGTTTTTTGAAGTGGTTTACTGGGAGCGGAAAAATAAGAAGACATTGATTGTAGAGAAAGCATCTTTTTACGCGGTAGATGCCAAAGCAGGGGGAGCAAATGAATACGATTAAGCAGGGAATTGTGATGGCAGTATCCGTATTCATATTTTCGGCTCTTTTTAGCAATTTTATGGACGGAAGGATTGACTGGCTATTATCCTTTGGTGTTGCGAGCGGCTTTCTTCTGGGAAGTATCCTGATGTACCTCTGGCAGAGGGACGGAAAAAAACAGAGGATGTGATCAAATGCTGGTGGATATAGCAGATAGAATGAAAAGAATGATGGGGTGGTGCCCGGGTGTAACTCCAGCTAAATACAACACCATCCAACATGTCGATTTTGTAAATCCTTCACAAATTCCATCTGGCGGATCAAATGTTGAAAAATTTGAATCAAACAATGTATTGTTCTCTGATAACTCAGCCGTGTTCACTTTTTGTTTTATTATAAGCTTGAATCTGGTTTTAATGTTTGGCCGAAATCTGGATTATGCAGTATTGATTCCAATTCTCATGTTAATGTATTCCTTATTTTATTTCCTTGAAATAAAAATGTTTCAGGCAAGTATTTCGATTGATGAAAACGGTGTCCACTTAGAATCATTCGAGCTGAGAGATGTCGTACTAAACTACAATGACATTAAGTCAGTTAAAACATTTAAATTGAACAAACCTTCAATCGCACTAATAGCAATGGCGCTAATAATTATTGTTGCATTACTTGCTTATTCAGTAATATCCGGGGAATGGAAAGTGATTATATCAATTGCACCCCTGCTGCCATGGTATTTGCTTATCAAACAAAGGCATGATCGAGAAAAACATAATCTGGATACACAATTGTATATCGAATCCAGAAAGAAAAAGTGGTATGAACTCTCACCGTATTATTCAGTCATAACAGACCAGATGACTGCATCCGGGATACAGGCTGCTATTGGACATTACAGGGGGGTAAAGTGAAATGGCTGTTTCATTTGAAGATGTCAAGAGAATGTTGGGGTGGTGCCCGAATGTGAATTCGAATAATTATCCAATCCTGCATAATAATTTAGGATCATCCTCTTCACTAACATATAATGATACAAATCCACCCACATTATTGCCTATACTTTTGAAAAATACTTATGTCGCTGGGTTAAGAAAAGAGGTTAATATTGGATTACTCTTTGCTTTCACTGTTTTTGTTCTTTATCATATAGCCGGACATGATTCCTTTTTTCATAAATATGGAATTGAATTAATAATGTTCTCTGTTGTGTTAACACAGTTAATCATATCGAGATCAAGCGTTGAAATTAATAGTAAGTATATCAGGGTCAGTACTATATTCCAACGGATACTTGGTTCAACAACCCATACTTTAGATTCAATAAACACAGTACAGGTACAAAAAAATAAACTATACAGATTAGTGTACTGGGGCTTATTAACAGTAGGAATATTTTGGCTTTTCACCCTTCTTTCGCAGACATTTGCAGGAGAACCAATGAAAGACCTTACTCCAAGTCTCATATGGGTTGTTTTTTGTTTTGGTTATGGATATATCATGTACATTGGTTCAAAATCAGTTTACCACATCCGGATTCGTTTTAATCCACATCCATCAATCAACCATTTAATGATACATACGAAAGATGCACATCAGATTGCAGATATACTTAAAAAAGCAAACAGGCATTCAGATGACCTTATTAGGGATTATCAGCCCGATACTGCTGGTCAGGTGGCGGCAGTTTGTCCTAAAAAATGAAAGCATGTGACACAACAGGAATGTTCCCGACTAAGTTTTGGGTTTTCCAGGTTACAGAACATCTCACAACCAGACAACAACACTTAAATGTCAGTCAATTAGACTATAAACGATAAAATGAATGATGAAAAACTAACCGCTTACCTTAAAAACATCCTTGAAAAAGGCCGGATGGCTGAGGCTATAGATCTCTCTAAGGAGATGGGGGCCCAACTTTCTGAAGAGGAGATCAATAGTTATATTTTCCAGTATCTTGATCAGGGATGGCTTTCGAAAGCTGTAGAAGGTTCAAAAGCTGCAGGTGTCGAGCTGCCTGACGATATGCTCTTTGGCTGGATCGATAAATATCTTGAGGAAGGGCAGATATATTCAGCTATTAATGCAATCAAATTCCTAGGAGTACCACTCCCGAAAGACAGCCTCATTGAGGCGGGCCGCAAATGCCTGCTGGAAGGAGAGCTTAACAAGGGCCTGGATGCCTTTAAGGCGGCAGGTGAGGAAGTGCCGGAAAAGGAACTGCTCAGTTGTGGCAACAAGTGTTTTGAAGAAGGTAAGTTATATCCCGGGCTGGAGGCCTATGAAAAAGTAAATAAGACGCCGACTGATGAGTTGCTTACTCTGTGTGGTGACAGATGTTTTGAAGAGGGTTGGACCAACCGGGGTCTTGAATCGTATGAGCGTTCTAATATGTCTCCTACTAAAGAGAAACTGCTGGCCTGTGCTTCCAGGTGTTTCATGGACAAAAACCAGGATGAAGGTAGAAGGGCCATAGTGGAAGCAAATAAAGCCCGTGAATGAACTGGCGTGCGGGGAGAGAGACCCCTTCATCTACCCAACGACGAAAATAGGAGTAGTTGTAGGAGTAGGAGTAGTTGTAGGAGTAGGAGTAGGAGTAGGAGTAGTTGCATGAGTAATATTAATTATTAGCGAATATTGAAAAATAGCAATTTATTTATAGATTAGCAGAAAAAAACACATTGCAGATTTTACATTAATTTAGTTGACTTTTATTTCAATTGCAGAATAAATAAAGAGTTGGTAACATGAAAAAATTGGAAATGTTCATCCTGATAGGACTAGTTATTATTGGAACCGCAGGAATAGTAAGCGCACAGCAGATACTGCCAGATGGCGGTAATGGTTTTGATGACGCAATTGAGATAGATCTTGGAAGTTATGTGACAGATCATGACATTCCGGTTGATGCACCGGAATACTTTAAACTTACACAAAAAGTTAATGCCGGACAGTTGCTTACAATCAAAGTTATTAATCCGGTAGTGGAAAATAGAACTATAATCAGCAATGCTAAATTGTTTGACATAGATAGGGCAATACTGCTTCCGGAATATGATAATCCTTTGAAGAATGTGGTTGGTGCGGCTGAATCCAGAAGTCATCTATGGCTGCCCGGTTCACAGGAGAGTTCTTATACATATTACCTGAGCGTTGGTGGCGGCATGGTTCTTGATACCGTGGCAGGTGCAGAATACGTTATCATGATCGATGATAATTTCGATGCAGGAAGTCAAACAGATGCAGGAGACACGTTTGAAACGGCTATGGAGATAACAGAGGGAACTCATAACGGTTATCTATCCGGATCGCTGGGTACGGACACTAAAGATCTCTACAGGATGACTGTTGAAGCGGGAACAACGCTAAGCGTTAAAGTGACCCCGCCAAGCGACAGGATGAGAGAGTTTACACTTTACGATGAAGATAGGATAGAAATTGCAGCAGAGTATCCATCTAATCCGGGTGCGATTGCTAAAACAACCCAGGAAATAACCTATAGTGGTGATATCTACATCGGGATCACTCCATATGATGATGATTACGGAGAATATACCCTGGATCTGGAAATCACCAACGAAACCGGAATAGCCGGTGGAGAGGGACTGGAGGTAACAGACGAGAAAGACGAAGCTGGATTACCGGAAGACGAAGCTGGATTACCGGAAGACGAAGCTGGGTTACCGGAAGACGAAGCTGGATTACCGGAAGACGAAGCTGGGTTACCGGAAGACGAAGGTGGATTACCGGGATTCGAAGCAATATTTACAGTTGCAGGACTCCTGTCAGTGGCGTTTCTTTTGAAGAGGAAATAACTAAGATATAAGATATGGAATGTGTAATATCCGGATCAGCAAAGGTTGCACGATGCAGATTCTGATTTGCTGATGGATTATAGAGGCAGTCTAACAATTACTTTTTGAATTGCTGGACAGCCTCTATATAGCACAATTATTTAGGATATGTATGGTCAAGAAAATCCTCACTTCGTTCGCATTTTTTAAGCCTAAAGGAAAGTATATATTTTCCTAAACGTTCAAAAAGAAGATATGAAAATGAACATCCCTAAACCGCTCATTCTTATCATACTTGATGGCTGGGGTATAAACCCTGGGATTGAAGGAAATGCAATAGCCAATGCTGATACATCGGTGATGGACTACCTGATGGAAAAATATCCCCATTCCACACTGGAAGCTTCAGGCAAGGCAGTTGGCCTTCCCCCTGGCCAGATGGGAAATAGTGAAGTCGGTCACCTGAATCTGGGTAGTGGTCGCGTGGTATACCAGGATATTACAAGAATAGATAAATCGATCAAGGATGGCGATTTCTTTTCTAATAAGGTACTGACCGATGCAGTTGAACATGTACTGACAAATGGCTCATCACTTCATTTGATGGGGTTGCTCTCGGATGGGGGAGTGCATAGTCACATCGAGCACTTGTCTGGCCTGCTGAAGATGGCAAAAAATGCAGGACTTGAACAGGTTTTTATCCATGCATTCCTTGACGGCCGGGATGTCCCGCCGCGCTGTGCAGGAGAATATATCACCCGGACCGAAGATCTGATGCGAACACTTGGCACAGGAAAAATTGCCACGATTGGCGGTCGCTATTATGGAATGGACCGGGACAACAGGTGGGAGCGAGTACAGCTTGCTTATGATGCCCTGGTACTCGGTAAAGGCCTGACATCACCCGATGCAGGAAGTGCGTTAAGGGCTGCCTACGGGAGAGGAGAAAATGACGAATTTGTCAAACCCACCGTTATACTGGATGGGAACCGTCCAACTGCTATCATACAGGATAATGATGCCGTGATCTTTTTTAATTTCAGGCCTGACAGGGCAAGGGAACTTACCAGGGCCTTGACAATGCAGGATTTTTCAGGGTTTGAACGACAGAAAGAATTGAATATCCATTTCGTCTGCATGACCCAATATGATGAGACATTTGATCTTCAAATAGCCTTCCCGCCTGCACACATTGACAACACACTGGCGGAATACCTGTCAAAAAATGGAAAAAAACAGCTTCATATTGCTGAGACTGAAAAATATGCCCATGTGACGTTCTTCTTTAACGGTGGTGTGGAAAAACCCTGCAAAGGAGAGGACAGGATACTCATACATTCTCCAGATGTGGCAACCTATGACCTGAAACCTGAGATGAGTGCTTATGAGGTCACAGATGCTGTTGTGGAAAAGATCGTATCAGGCGATTACGATGTGATCATACTGAACTATGCAAATCCGGATATGGTCGGGCACACCGGCGTTATGGATGCTGCTATAAAGGCCGTAGAGGTTGTGGATGAATGCCTGGGCAGGGTGGTAACTGCAATAATTGATATGGGCGGCATTGCCATTATCACGTCAGATCACGGCAATAGTGAACAAATGATCTATTACAAAGATAAGAGCCCGCATACTACCCACACCACTAACCGGGTGCCACTGGTATTTGTATCAGATATGGATGTGGATCTGCAAGATGGTATGTTCGCAGATATCGCACCCACCATACTGGAACTGTTGCATCTGGATGTGCCGCCCCAAATGACGGGGCAGTCCCTTCTGGTCAGAAAAGATAATTAAGAATAATTCCAAATAGACCTGAATATGGCAAAAACAGCAGTGGTCTTTGACAGTGCAGGCACACTCCTGCACATGTACAGGGCAGCAAAGGACCTCAGGAGCGGTTCCATTTATTATGATATTGTGACAACTGACCTTGCAGGAACTAATCCGGATTTTGCAATTATTATTCTGCACATTGAGCCAGAACAGTTGATGCAGATGGACGGGAGTTATCCGGTACATCGATGCATTGAGGAATTACAGATTAAGATCGATATTGGTTGCAGCAATAGATCATTGAGTATTGATAAGGCACACTCCATCATCAGTTCTGATTCCTTAGCACTGGTATCTGACCTCCAGGAAGTGCTGGAAGCAGTATGGGATCGGTGTGATAATAAGCAATATTTAGGCGTGGGCCTGATGGTCGATATGGCCCGAAATTGTATCCCATATACATTGAGTACCGGTGGATGCCCTTATCCTGAAGCAAGGGATGTGGTATCCCAGCTTGAAGCGTTAGGTGTGGACATATTTATTGCATCAGGTGATAAGCAGGAGGATGTTGAAATGGTGGCAAGAAGTATCGGTGTCAGGAAGGAGCATACCTTCGGGCTTTCAACTCCACAGCGTAAATGCAGGATCATCAGGGAACTGAAACTATCATATGAAAAGGTTGTTATGGTAGGAGATGCTATTAATGACATAATGGCATTCAGGGAAGCCGATTTTGCTGTGCTTACGGTCCAGCAGCGAAATGCAAGACCTGAAAGATTGTGCCTCGAATCGGATGCAGTGATCGAACATATTACCCAGATCGTTCCACTGGTGCGTGATATGCTTTGAAACCAGGGGACCCGGTACTTTTAATAGGCAGCGGTAAGAACTATTTTGTAACGGCAGGTAACGGGGACCTGCATACGGAAGTGGGCGTGTTCAAGCTGGACCGATTGCTTGAGATGGAGTATGGGGATTCTATTGCATCACACCTGGGATTTGAATTAAAGACACGTCGGCCAAGGGCACCTGATTTTTTCAAAAAGTTAAAAAGAACCGGAGCGCCTGTAAATCCAAAGGACATCGGCATGATCATATCCCACACTGGTCTGAATAAACAAGATACTGTACTGGATGCAGGCACTGGCTCGGGCATACTTGCTGTTTATCTCGGACTTATTGCAAAAAGGGTGCAATCTTATGAGATCAGGCAGGATTTCCTTGATGTGGCCAGGTCTAATATCGCACTTGCAGGTCTTGATAATGTGGAAGTGCGATATGGGGATATATTACAGGAGATACATTCAATTGATGAGACCTTTGATGTGGTCACTCTTGATCTGCACCATGCATCCGAAGTTGTACCGTTTGTGCCTGAAGTGTTGAACCCTGGTGGTTTTTGCGTGGTGTTCTCACCATTTATGGAACAGGCAAAGGATGTGCGCCAGGCCATCAATATGATCGAACTTGAAGAGGTTGTCACCTTTGAATGTACCCAGCGTGAAATATCCTTTAGCGAAAGAGGGACGCGTCCGTCTACGACCAGGGTGGGACATTCGGGCTATGTCACATTTGCCAGGATACCTTGAGGACATTCTATGTGTCATCGGTTAAGAGTAATATTGTTATAGAACACGGATTGTACGGATGACACGGATGCGCGCGGATACGAAAATAAATCCTTGAAAATCCGTAAAATCCGTGTAATCTGTGTTCAATTAAAATTAAATTAGTTAATCATAAAAAATCATTGGTTATTTGAAAAACAATACATATCGAGCCAGTCAAACTCCTTAACCGATGACTAATGGAGGACATTCAGGCTATGTCACATTTACCAGGATACCTTGATTGTTACCAATTCTGTTACCAAAAAATATATTAATTTTCAGGATAACATAGTTAATTACTCCAGTTGAGTGTATCAGTGAGAATACTGACGACACTGGAGTCAGGTGGGCTGGTAGTGAAGGACCGGGTGGTCAGTCAGCACATGAATGTAATACGTGGTGTTGGTCGGTCATCAATGTTGTGAAAGGCATGGGATCCACTAAGATCTCTTAAACCGGATGATCGGTGATCCTTCATTGAAAGCAACGTTGGCACAATTGCACTGCAATTGTGTGGGGTAAATAAATCAAGAGAGATTCCATAAGGGACTCCTTGAGAAAGGGTGTCAGCCCACCACCACCAATTATGCTATTCTGGTCTAATTTTAATTATCTTATTCCGGTCTTGTTTTTATCGCACTTAGAACAATTACGTCATAACTGATTGGTAATGGCAGACAGCACAATATCTTCTACTTCTCCAATGGGCAACCCTGCATCCACTACCAGGAACCGATCCGGTTCCTTTTCAACCAGTTCGAGATAATTGCTGCGAACCTGTTTAAGAAATGCTATTTTTTCGAACTTGGTCTGATGATCGCGATTACCCACCCTTGTAATGGCAGTTGCGGGATTGACATCCAGCAGAATAGTAAGGTCTGGTACTACAGTCCAGCCTTTATGGAGTCCCATCACCCATTCCAGGGGATGGTCTACAGTTCCGTTCAGGGTGGCCCCCTGATACGCATACCTGCTGTCCGAATACCGGTCCGAGATCACGATCTTGTTATCTTTTAGTGCCGGTTTTATAGTAGTGCTCAGGTGGTGGGCATGGTCTGCAATGAACAGGAATAGTTCTGCCAGCGGGTCTGTCTCGGATTTTATTGCACGGTATACTGCTTCCCCTATCCAGCCATTAGTAGGTTCCCTGGTAAAAACCACATCAGGGTTATCCTGGAAATGATGATGTAATCGTTTTAGGATTGTGGATTTTCCTGAACCGTCAATCCCTTCCAGCGTGATAAGTTTTCCTCTCATCTGTAAACCTCAAAAATCAAATAAAGAACTCTGGTTCTTTTTCTCTGTTGCAACAGAGTCTGCATTATCGACATCTGTGTGGCTAACATTAGTTTCATCTATTGCTTCTGTTCCACCAGTTCCTTCTATTCCTTCAGTTTCATTAAATTCCAATAAACGGTTTACCTGCATTTTGTCTGTTTTTTCCTGGCCAAATCCACCAAACACTTCAATATCATGCTCGATCTCATCCTTGATCAATTGCTGTGCCTCATCGTATATCTTGCCCACTTTCTTTGTAGTGGGTTTAGTATCCATCAGGAATGCGATCTCATCGGGATTGAGTTTCAGTTCAGCAGCCAGTCCTACCGAATGAACTTTGCTTTTCATTAAATGTTTGAAGAACCATATCAGGTCAGTCCTGGCATAGGCACCTGATACATGACATATTCCCCCGATCTTCCCGGAAAGCGAGTCCCTTATGTTGCGCTTTGCCCTGGTCTGTCCCAGTTTTTTCCAGAACTGTGGGGCCTGGTATTTGTTATAGCCCGAATGGCTGTGGGTCCTGACAGCCGATACACCCCCGGTCATTAACAGGCTGGCATAACGCCAGAGGCCATAGTTCTGCCTGCGGCGCACCCTGCCCAGGAATAGGTCGGCCCTGGCAAGCTGGAAATAACCGGCAGCCATATCATGCGCATCCTTGTATCCGATGGGAAGGTTCTCGTCGATCCAGTTTATCAGGTTATCAGGGCTCTCGTCCACCTGCCAGGCAGCCTGCTGGGCAGATCTCATATCTGCGGCTTTGAATACATGATCCATTAACTTGAACACTGTTTCCTTTACATCCCTGGGTGCTGTGATAATATCATCTACTTCCAGTTCGTGCTTACCTATGGACATGGCCTGCAGGTCATTGATAGCACTGCGCAGGTCGCCGTTGGCATTGTCAGCAATAGTATCTATGACCCCGATGCCCACCATTATGCCTTCATTTTTGCATATTGCCTTTAGTGCGGAAACAATAGTAGTGCTGTTTATTGTCCTGAACTGGACTGGTTTGCAGGCCAGCCGCAGTGCCGGGTCCATTTGATAAAATTCATTTGCGATGAGTATAACTGGCTGGGATGTACCTTTGACCACACTGATAATGGCCCTGGCACCTCCCCGGTCATAGTTGCCGTGCAGGTTGTCTGCCTCGTCCAGTATGATGAGCCGCCGTCCTGATGTGCCGTCAAAGGTACCCATCCGGCTGGCAGAACCTGCAACTTTCTGGATGATACCTGCAGTCCTCTGGTCGCTGGCGTTCAGTTCTATTACGTCCCATTCCATCTGGTAGGCCAGGGCATAAGCGGCTGAGGTCTTGCCAACTCCGGGCTTGCCGTAGAATATCAGTGCCTTGTCCTTTGGAACTCCCGTTTCCCATTTGTTGGCCCAACTGACGAGGTCATTGATAATGGTACGATGGCCTGCTATTTCGGTAAGGTTTTTTGGGCGGTACTTCTCTGCCCATTCTGTGGGCTCTTCCGTCATCAGTACTATGTACTCAGAATTAGTGATAAATTATTCCTTTTGGTCTATACTCCATCTTTGTCAGATTAAAATCAAATCGCTATCAGTCAAGCACCTTTATTTTCGAGTCTGTTCTACAAATATTTAAGCGGGATTGACATTTAGTCCTTCTCATATCCAATTTTCACACAGCCTACATCCTCAACCTGAGCTTCCCTGAGCTTATTTGTGACAGTCACTTCCAGCAGGTAATGTTAAGATTTTTATCTGATAAACTGATATATTGATTTATGGCAATGATCTCTGCAAGGAAAAGGCTTGAATCAATCGAGAGTAATGTCCTGCCTTCTATGTTTGCAGGAATAATAATTAAAGATGAGAAATGGCTTAGAAAAACACTTGAAGAAACCCTGCCTAATCTTGAAAAAAAGGCCCTTGAACTGGCATTGAAATGCAAAGCAGAAGGTGGATGCAGTGAAAATGAACTGTTGTGTGATGAAAACAGGATCAGGGAATTATTCAAGGAAACCTGCTCAAAACTCGAAAAAGAATTTTTGATAAGGACAGGTATAGGTTAAGGTTCTGTTTTTAGGAGACCGTTACAATTCGTGTTGTTGAATCTAATTAAACCACAGATAAACACAGATTTTCAGGCAGCGTATCCGCGTTTATCGGCGTTCATCTGCGGTTAGTTTGATAATACCAACATGTAATGTAACGGTCTCGTTTTTAGTGGGCATGTAAGATTGAAATGCGAAGGGCTCCTGTTGTCAACCGAGGATGAGGTTGGCTATTTCGTCAACGATCCCGGATGCCGCTTTGCTCAGTCCTGGGCATCGGAAGGATGTTCTTGATTTTGTCCATACATTATTTTATCCTTCAATCAAGGGCAAACTAAGATTCCAGTGGAAGAAAAAGTTCTAAATAAAATTTTAAAATTTTATTCCACAGTATTTTTAAGAATTTCTTCTACTATTCTATAAACTTGAGTAGAAAGATTGCTTTCAACACTTATTAATCCAATATTATTTTTTCCATGTAATTTGTTCAATTTTTTTGCATTATTAATTGCTACTGATCTTTCATTCAATAAATGATCAAAAACATCTGTATTCTTACTGTAATTAGGTAAGTGTTTTTTTAATTTTTCTATAACTTCAGAACGTTCCAGTCTGGTGACAATAAACTCATAGTGCAAAAGAAACCAGAATTCAAAATTAGGATTAGATAGACATATTTTTACATCATTTTTTGCAATTTTACAGGCTTGGGATATTTCTTCATTAGTATTTTCGTCACAATCAAAAACACACCAAATATTATCACCATTCCTGAAATTCAATCCTTTCTTCTCGATTTGTTTTCTAGTGTCGTGTCAACTTTCAAGTGTCAGATTGTAAAGGGCATAGGTCATATGGCACAATTTTAAAATCAAATTATTTCAATAATCTCAATAGACGCAGATTTACGCAGATGCAACCTTAAATCTGCATAAATCAGTGTAAATCTGCGTCTTGAAAATTACTGGAAAAAATAAACGTGTCAGATCATATATGTTGCAATATTGTATGGTTGACTCGACACTAGCAAATTTTGCTAGATTTTTAGGATCCGTACATTTTGAATTCGGTGTTTCAATTTTTAAATTACTATATCTTGACTTATATCTATTAAAATATATTCTCTCGGTTTTTTCTCCTTCACAAACAATTACGTAAGCTTTACGAGGGACTCTTGTTCCTTGTTTCCTCCGTAATTTACTCATTTTAAAAAATCCTGTCATCGCTTATGAATGGAATCGCCCCGTATCTTCCTGCAAGGTATCCTTTTCTAACATTTTTATCTTTACGTGGACTAAATTCCAGGAGAGAATAAAGGTCTGTATTTCCAAAATTTGGATTCTTTTCTGTGAACCAGATTTGATCCCTTCTAAACAAATCTAAATCAAGCAAGTTAGTGTTATGTGTTGTAAAGATTAATTGTGCATCATTTTTATTTTGAGTGGGATTATGAAATAATTTTATTAAAAATTCCATTAGCAAAGGGTGTAATTTTGTATCTAATTCATCTACAATTAAAATGCGGCCATTATTCAATGCATCAATCCAACTACCGACCAGGGCAAATAATCTTTTCGTTCCCTCAGACTCTTCATCAAAATCAAAATTAATTACAATATCATTGCCTTGTTCGTCTAAAACATTGTGCATGGTTTTAATGTCCATTTGAACGAGTTTTAAACCTTCATCATCACTTATAAGGACTAATTCGGTTTTTAAATCTGGAGAAGATAATTCAAGAGATGTATCATCAATTAAAATTTTATCTAATTTGGCAGAAATATCGACAATTCCCAAATCAGCTACTATAAGGATTTTTAATATGAATTCTTTCAATTCTTCATCTTTATTGAGCAATTCAATTGTAAATGCAGTTAATTTAGGATTATCAGTTGCACCAATTATTTTTAAGTTATCTTTAAACCAATCAAAGGCCTCAGATGTTTTTTTATAGTTCAATTGAGTTGAATTTGAGAGATAGAGAACATTTGGTAAAGTTTTAGATGATAAAAATTCTTGTTCATTTATATCTATTGTAAATTTGTAATTAAATGTATCTTTTCTTTCAAAAATAAGTGCTTTTCGACCTTGTGGATAATAATATAAATACTCATCAACAATTTTTTCATTAGTTAATGATACTCCATATGTGTATCGAATATTATTCTTGAGAAAAATAATCTCGAATTTACTAGGTTTTGAAGTATATTTTTTATCCAATTTAAATGGGGAATAACTTATCTCAGTGCCTTTTTGAAATTTATGTGAATTAATTACTAATTTCCTTAAATAATTGAACGCTGAAACTACATTACTCTTTCCAGAAGCATTTGCACCATATATTACTTCACTTCGCAATAAATTATCTTTTTTTAATGTAGCAGTTTTAATTAGATTATTATCTAATGATTTATCAGAAGAAGATATCAAACTTAAAGTAACTTCTTCTTTGAAAGAACGAAAATTTTCTATACTAAATTCAATCAGCATTTGATTTTACCACTAACAATTTTAGTTGATATTTTTGTGATAATGTCACAATAAATACAGTTAAAGTTAGAATCATATATAAGTATTCTGTTGAATTGAGACCGTTACATTACATGTTGGTACTATCAAAATAACCGCAGATGAACGCGGATACGCTGCCTGAAAATCTGCGTTCATCTGTGTTTATCTGCGGTTTTATAATATTCACCAACACGAATTGAAACGGTCTCGTTGAATTCATCGGATTTTAAAATTTTTTACAGTTCAAACTTGAAAAGTTTATTAAAATATGTGTAAAAATCTTTTTGTCATTTCAATCTCCGAGCATAAACTCCCCATTCCGCAGCCCCGTCCGCACCACCCCCGAATGAAATCTCATTTGATTGATGAATACCTGAAAATTATAAAGGAGCTAAATGCATAATTAGATAAATAGGAGTACTGGCCAAATGGCACAACTTAAATTCGGGGGCATCCCAGATGGCTTTTTTACCCTTTTTGTACGATGTGTTGAACTCTTCTACGTACCATTTTATTTTTGTCCTATCATTGTAATAACTACAAATGCAAAAATCTCAATTATTGCTATGCTGAATAAAACCTTATATAGCAAATTTATAGTGTAACCAACATTAGTTGAATCGTTCAAATTTTCTTTAATGAAATCTTCGGTTGTTGAATCATCTTGCTTAGCTATTGTAGCATATCCTTTTGGCAACAAATAATCATCTCCCGAAAGTACGGTTCCATTATACACGGCATCTAATTGGTATATACTCTCTATTTTTGATAATATAGCCGTATTTTTGTAAATAATTTCAAATTGCTTTTTGTTACTTTTTATCGCTATGAGAATTATAAACAATGCTCCACCTGGGGGTATAATCAAAATAATGACCATTAAAGGATTTTCAATGATGTAAAGAGGGTATTTAAAATAAAGAATTATTGCTATTGTCAATAATGAAAGAATAATTGTGGTGTAATAGTTAGCTTGTGACCAGATTCTATTATTAGTTCCTTCATTACGCTCAAGTACCTTGTTGTAACCCATGTTCTCCAGTATCACACCAGAATTCACAGTTTTCATCCATAAATAATCTTTTCTAACGTCCACTCCTCTCGATTTTCACCAAAATAATACTTCCTTAACTTTTCCAGATGTAGAACAGAATTCCAAACCGTGAACATTATATAATTGTTATAACATATAGAACAAATCATTGGAGAAAGGTGAAATTGAAAATTACGACCATGACGAATACGCAAAAAAACATTATGGATGCATTCAATTGCAAATATTTTGGAATGAACAAATACTTGAAATCGATCGGGGTCAAGAATGTGTGGAACAGATTTTAAAAATGGTACGGTCCACTGATAGCGGTTTAAATTCATAGTGACGAAGATGGGTTGTAATAGTTACGTAAAAATTTGTCATCAATACCCATGTCATTGTTGATTTTTTCGCTCATCTAGTCACCGGTATACCCCGGACAAATTGTCCCGGGCCTGTATATCGTTTTCAGGATAATATCCTGTTATTTCCGCAAGTGCATTAAGATTATGCGGGGAAAGGGATTCGAACCCTTGTACTCCTACGAGACTAGGCCCTGAACCTAGCGCCTTTGACCTGGCTGGGCAACCCCCGCATAGGGATTTTTTGTGCTACCAATCTTTGGGAGGTGCACACTTCGATCGAACCTTTGCAAGGTTCGGCTGCGGCAACAACCGCATTTGGGTCTTGCATCGAAAATCCAATTACCACATGACAAATGCTGCCATGCAGTCAATGAATATGGATTCCTGAATTGTACTAATCAGATTTAAGCCTTTACTTTGACCCCAGCAACTTGATCAGCAGAGCCTTTTGCGCATGCAACCTATTCTCTGCCTGGTCAAGCACCGCAGAATGAGTGCCGGTAAGCACCTCACTTGTGATCTCCTCGCCCCTGTGTGCAGGAAGACAATGCATAACCATACAATCATCCCTGGCAACATTCATCAGGGCATCATTGATCTGGTACGGCCCCAGGTCACGCAACCTCTGCTCCTTCTCATCCTCATCGCCCATAGACACCCATACATCAGTATACAGTACATCTGCATCCGCTGCAGCCTCCTCAGCTGAAGTAACAACCTCAACCGAACCCCCCATACCCCTGGCCTTTGCAACCATGTCAGGGTCAGGCTCGTACCCCTCAGGGCAGGCCACACTCATCTTCATCCCTGTAATAGCAGCAGCCAGTATCGCAGAGTTGCACACATTATTCCCGTCACCTATCCAGGCAAACTTCAGGCCCTCGAACCGGCCCTTATATTCCCTGATAGTCTGCAGGTCAGCCAGCAGCTGGCAGGGATGTTCCAGATCAGACAAAGCATTGATGACGGGTACTGTTGCATATTCTGCCAGTTCTTCCAGCGTACTGTGACTTACGACCCTTGCCATAATACAATTGAGATACCTGGATATAACCTGTGCAGTATCGCCAACAGTCTCCCCCCTTCCAAGCTGGAGGTCCCGATAGCTTAGGAACAATGCATGGCCACCCAGTTCAGCCATGGCAACCTCAAATGATGTACGTGTCCTGGTAGATGATTTTTCAAATATCATGCCCAGGCTCTTATGCTTGAGCATTTCAACGATCTTACCCTTTGACCTTTTCACCTTCAGATCATCTGCTACATCAAGCAGTTCATTGATCTCATCAAGGGAAAGGTCGCTTATAGATAACAGATTCGACAAAAATACCGCCTCCTGTCAAACAGAACTCATAGTTAATACATTTGGCCTATTTAACTGTTATCCCTGCGCAGGACTTTCATGTGGTCGATACGCTTCTGTATCAATTCTTTTTTGCCAATATCATGCCTGCACTCCAGTGGCCCTTTTACATTGGACAGTGCCTGCTCTGCAATCACTTCCGCCTCTGCTATGGTATCAGCGATTCCAACGACAGCAGCTGCCCTTGATCCTGTGGTGTACACCACACCATCGGCTTCATACACACTGGAAAAGAACAGCAATGCTTTGCCCATATCCCCAACCTCGATAGGAGCATCCTTTGCAGGATCTTTTGGATATCCGGCAGGCACTGCATATTTACACACACTGGCTTTCTCCGAGAACCTCACATCCAGGGTGTCAAGCGTCCCGGCTGCCACAGCCTCGGCAATATCAATAAAATCAGTCTCCAGCAACGGCAGTACGTTCATCGCCTCCGGGTCCCCGAACCTGGCATTGAACTCGATCACCCTGATACCGGCAGCTGTTAAAATGAACTGGCCGTACAGGATGCCCTTGTACTCTTCACCAGTCTCTTCCTTTACCTTGCAAATCACATCCTCCATGATCCCTTTTGCCTCCATGTAGTCGCCCTCGACCATGAAAGGCAACAGGTTCCCGGCATCGTTATACGAACCCATGCCGCCCGTATTTGGTCCCAGGTCACCTTCGTATGCCCGCTTATGGTCCTGCACCGAAGGTGCATAGGCCAGGTGGGTTCCATCCACAAATGCCTGGACCGTTACTTCCTCGCCTTTCAGGTTCTCCTCGATGACCACCATATCACCTTTTAATAGTTCACTTGCATAGGCTTTGGCAGCATCCAGGTCTGGTAACTGGTCACCCATGACCTTGACACCCTTACCCCCTGTCAACCCGGCTGGTTTTAAGGCCACGTCTCCCAGTTCATCTATATAATCATGGGCCTGTGCTTCCTGCCCGGTGTCAAAAACCCTGAATGCAGGAAGACCTGCAATGTGGTGTTTTTCCATGAACTTACGTGTCCACGCCTTATCGAACTCCAGTTTTGCAGCCGCCCGTTTCGGGCCTACTGACGGGATGCCCAGAACTTCAAGGGCATCTGCCAGCCCGGCGGCCAGCGGCGCTTCGGGGCCTATCACCGCAATATCCGCACCGATATTCTTTGCATACTCAGTGACCTTATCTACGTCGGTTTCACTGTTCAGCAGGAAATCCTCACACAGGACTGCAATTCCGGGATTTTTCCTTGACATTACAGCATAGAGCTCATGCTCACGTTTACTTTGGGAAATGGCATGGGCAATGGCGTGTTCACGCCCTCCTCCACCTACCAATAAGATTTTTTTCATATCAGATCCTCAAAACGATTTTATTTAAAACTATAATAGAACTCAAATCAATAATATCCATTAATAATGTTATGGTTTTTTTTACGTAGTGCTCCATAAATAATTATTCTGCATTAAATAAGCTGCCAGACCCCCGGCACCAGGCAATTCTTAACATAGGGATGCTGAGGATGCATGGGGAAGTATAAGGATGCCGATCAATTGTATATTGCTGTTCGGAACTAAAAAGCTGTGTTGATAATTTGATAATACCGTTAACTACACGGTTCCTTTTGTAAAGGTTTATTATATGTTACGATACATATGATTGTTATACCTTGCGGAGGTGACGAGAGGATGGAAGCACGGGATATTATTTTCTCAATAGTAATGATTGTGTCCTCCTTTGTATTAACATACAAGTGGTTGACAAGATTCGCCTCAACGAATTATTCAGCAGATGCTGTAATTGTACTTGCTGCAATGGTACTGATGGGTGCCCTGGCTGCAATGATACTATCTGTGGATATCAGGTTAAGACGGATCGAATCTATAATAGAATCAAATGAACGGGCACTCAGGATAAACATCCAGAGCGTAGAAGAAAACCTGGATCGAAAACTCAATGTGGTTCTCAATAAAACCAACAATACAGTGGAAGAGATGTCAAAAAGGATGTACCGGTAAACCTAACCGGTAAATCCATCTTTCAGCATAATCCCGACCATCTCAATTGCATTGGCGGCATCATCTACATCTTTTATTCTTCGTATATCGATATGGCCGTTCCTGTAAATCATGACATTCCAGTCATTGAGCCTGAACCTTGCCACCCCCAATTTGGCAGAGCAGCGCATCCCAGGCATTTCCAACTCTTTAAGGATACTGCACACGATATCCATATCCAGGCCACTGCCAAAACCGGATTCTGCGATAAATAAAGATGCGTCTACTATACAAGGTCTGGCCAGGAATATCTTCCTTACAGTACTCATCTGGAACACTATATAGCACGGTAGATATATTATGATTCGGGATAAGAACTAAATAATATCTGGACCAATTTTTTGTGTCCAAAATTCATATTTGTCCCAAGTTATTGATGAAAATCCCCTAATAATTCCTCAATCTTACTGGCGGTAGTATCCATTTTTATAAATAACGGCCCGAGATTGGCGTTTCCACTTGAAAGTACAATAAAAAGGGCTTTTTCGCTTGCTTTAGTCATTATAAGTTTGCAGTGCTCGCATTCGATAACCACGCGGTTGGGAGTTCCCTGATTCACCTGGCTGGAAATGATATCCGCTGCACTATGCAGTGCAGAGCTCATGGCTGCAAGTATATCAGGATTGGACCTTGCCGGGACCAGTGAGGTCAGGTGGACACCAGACCGACTGGTAACAAGTGTTGCTTCAATACCCCCGGTTGTTTTAAAACCAGCTAATAGTTCCATAAGATTTGATTGCACTTCAAACGTCATAGTTAAAATCACATAACTGTTCTTAACTTAAGGGAAACGTGGGTTAAACGAAATATCCAACTGTATATAATTTTTAATAAACTTCAAATATAAGTCTACCGATAGAATTAATAGCATTTCAGGATGTATGAATAAATATTCGCAATATCTATAAGGGGATGAACAAAAATGGCAAGGGATTCTGTAGGAGTTATCTTCGGCAAGACCGGAACTCACGATTTCATGTTCGCAGTACCAGATAGCACTCTGGTTAAGCGTACCGATTATGTAAAGGTCTGGCATGAAAGTGACGGCTGGACACTGGCACAAGTCATGTCAATGACCCGCAGCAGTGATGATTTTAAGCTGGACCAGGCCGCTGATGCTGCAGGAGGTGCAAAGATGGAGATCCCGGACATTAAACTGGTGGCCGAAGCCATGGTGATCGGAGGGCGTGACAAAGACGGATTGTTAAGGTCACCCAGGACCCCGTTCTCACCCGGGGATAAAGTGTTCATAGCGGACCATGACCTGATACGTTCCACCCTGGGTCTGTCCCACGGTGAGGTGAATATGGGGCTGCTGGAAGGCCATGACATCAAAGTATCCCTTGGAATGAACAGCCTCATCCAGAAACACTGTAGTATCCTCGCCAAGACCGGTAGCGGTAAATCATATACGGCAGGTGTCATACTTGAGGAGATACTGGAACGGGATATTCCACTGCTTATTATTGACCCTCACGGGGAATACAGTTCACTGAAAGAGCCAGGCACTGATGATGCCAGGGACCTGTATAGTAAATTCGGCATATCTCCCAGGGGGTACGGTTCACAGGTCACAGTGTATACGCCTGCAAATAAAGTGTTGAACAAAGATGCTGATAAGGTGTTTCGGCTGGATGGCATGAACCTGAGTGCAAAGGACCTGATGCAGATACTTCCGGATGAGAAATCCAATAACCATCAAGGACTGTTGTACGAGGCGATTTCCAAGATCAAGGCAGAAAAGGAGTTCTATGCCCTGGATGATATCATATTCGAGGTTGGGAACAACAAGAGCAAACTTAAATGGAACGTTATTTCATCCCTGGAATCCCTGCGTGAGGCTGATATCCTTTCTGACCACCCTACTACTATCGAAGAGTTGTTCACCCCGGGACGGGCATCTATTATTGATATGAAGGGGGTATCCCCCCAGCTTCAGGGTATGATAGTGGCAAAGCTGTGCAGCGATCTGTTCGAGGCCAGGAAGATGGGGAATGTCCCGCCTGGCATGCTGGTGATAGAGGAGGCGCATAACTTCTGTCCTGAAAGGGGTTTTGATAAGACTGTAAGTACTGAGATTTTGCGTACGATCGCTTCGGAAGGCCGCAAGTTCGGGCTGGGCATGATGGTTATCAGCCAGAGGCCTGCACGTATCGATAAGAATGTGCTGAGCCAGTGCAATACCCAGATCATCATGAAGGTGACGAATCCAAATGACCTGAAGGCCATTAGCAAGGGGCTGGAAGGTATCAGCAGTGAGGTGGAGGAGGAACTTAAAAGACTGCCGCCCGGGGTGGCCATGTTGGTATCCAACGATATCGAGCGCCCGGTGCTGGTGGATATCAGGGTGCGCAAGAGCAAACATGGCGGGGAGTCTGTGACTATATCAAGATCGGCTGCCGCCCATCATCGAGCACCGGCAAAGCAATCCGGGACTACGCCAGAACAGGCCCAAAGACCGGCTCAACGTAAGGAGACCCCTACCCAGAAACGGGAAGTTGGCGGGTTGTTCAAAAAGGTTTTTGGGTCTGGGAAATAAAAACAAGAAAATGAAAGATTGAATAAACCGCCTGTATCTGGTACAGACGATAAAAAATTCAATCCTCATTCTCAAGGACATCTATCCGGATCATAATATCCTTGGCCTTTTCCTTGTAATTGTCCCTGATGTCGTTATACTCGTCCTCAGATATGATACCACCGACATGGTCCTCATCCAGTTTAAGAAGCACATTGAATATAGCCTGTTTGGTTGTTTTAAGTTCATCAAGACTGAGATTTTCAATGTCATTAGTTTCAAGAGATTGTTGCCGGGATGTTTCTTCTTCGACTTCATCCTCTTCTGCTTCCAGGTCCTCTTTTATCCCCTCATTTCCCTCATCTTCATATTCATCTTCAGCATCGTCCGATTCCAGAACATCTTCTATGTCTTCATCGTCCTCGAACTCTTCCTCTTCCAGGTATATATCTTCATCCTGTTTTTTTGGCAGGACACTTCCCAGTTTATCTTCCAGTCCTTTTATTGCCGGACTCTTACCTCTCAGTACCACATAACCGATCACTGAAATAATAACAAGCAGAATAATCAGGTACAGGGTAATATCAGATCCGACCGGATTTGATTTGCTTAACTCGAATGAAATCTCAACAAACAGAGGCTGGAACCAATTGTAAGTCTCTGAATTTCCAATTCCCTCAAAAAGATCAGCATTTATTTTACTCCCCTCATTATCCAGTACAGTAGTCTTCATCCCATCAGATTTTTCCAGTTTTACGACCAGGGCTGGCATGCCAGTGATGGGCATATAAATATAATTAACATTTGTCGGATATTTCAATTTCTTTGTAAAGGTAACCGATTCGGTCGTTTTCCCTGTTGGTTCTGCCGGAACCATATATTCAATTTTGTACATGGGAGCCATACCGGTTCCTGATAGTATGATATCATTCCATCCTACAACATTCTCACTAACCTGGAAGGCCTCAATTGTGTTTCTGCCTCCATCTGTTGCCATCTCCTGTCTTGACACAGCAATATTGAAAGCACCATCCTGTACGTAGGTATAGATAGGGCCGGAATAGTTCCCCGTCCCGAGGTTCTTGTAGATTATGGTTTCGACTATTCTAAAATACCCGGGATAGGTTACCTGGTCAACCTCAATAAGATGCTGGATAATTACAATATTTGCCCCGTATGAAGATACTGCGACTTCTGGAGTCGAAGTATTATTGCTTCCATTAATGGCGTAATCCGGAAAGGCTGATGCTGTGGAAAATGAGAATAATAGTGCCAGAATGACAAATGCACTGATGAATAAAACTGAATTTTGCTTTAACATTGAGTAAAACTTCCTTTTTTCATTAAAATGAATATCCTTTGCAATATTATTTTACGTCACATCTATTATACGCCTATTATAAAATATTAACTTGTTAAAAACCTGTCCGAAAAATCAGGGATGCATGGGGATTTGCCTGTTAGGTAAGGTGGATGAGCACGACCATATAATTCATACTGTTTGAAAAAAGGTGTGGAATTGATTGCTTCGATATAGGGGAGAATAACCTTTTTATTCTGATTTCGTGACTTTTTAATTTATTCTGGATAAATAGATCGTGGAAAAAAAGATTCACCGCAGAGGTCGCAGAGAGGCGCAGAGACGTGTTGTTTTCTCTGCGTGCCTCTGCGCTCTCTGCGGTTTTCTGAATCGCCCCAGTAAACGTGCATGAAATTCTTCGAATGACATGCTCAAATAATGAAAGTACCCCCTGCACAATCTTTTTTTGTTATTACTCCAACTATTCTTTGGGC
>Ga0255436_1014_pt2 | contig 23383 bp, 28 predicted proteins | sample ANMaggSSYBR02I10_FD_182655 | JGI IMG/M metagenome (GOLD analysis project Ga0255436, IMG submission 182655) | Sediment cell enrichment communities from methane seep in Santa Monica Basin, California, United Staets - ANME aggregate JGI... | ecosystem: Environmental > Aquatic > Marine > Cold seeps >...
TTTGGACACATACAATTTCTGGATTTATTTTATCTATTTCTATATTCAGTTTATACTTGGGTTCTTTAATATATAAATCAATATATAACTCAGAAGAATATGAATACTTTTACATTAACCTCACATTTTGCCTTTTATCAGTAGTATTACTAATTCAGCATTGGATGGATCCAAATTATCCATTTTTTGATTCTATAATGAATGGAATGATAAGTTCACTTTCTGCAGAAATTAAATTCTTAGGTCCACTCACCCAAACAAATATTGAAAATATTAGCGCAATGATTTTTAACATTTTTGGGTTTATAAATTTCATTTTTTTTTGGAATTATAGGATGTCTGTGCTTGCTTTCAAAAAAATATACTAATAAAATAAAATTTTCCATATGTTTTTTAATTATTGTGTTGTTTTTCTTTTATTTTTCATTTCCTTTATTTGGATTGAAAAACATTATCCCTGGTAGATGGCCTCCCTTCATTTATGTAAATCTAGTATTATTCATTGGTTTTGGATTTACAAAATTCTTAAAATTTTTTAAAAACAAAAACGAAAAGATTTTTTTCATTTTTGTTTTTTTATTAATCTCATCATTTTTTATGATTACAAATTATGTAACGGATATGGATTCTCCTATTTGGGGGCAAACGACAATCGGAAAATTTGTTTGGGAAGAATCTGAGATGACATTAATTGAAAAAATTAACATATCTTATAATGAAGTAATAATAACTGATATTCAAACAGCATTTGGACCTTTTGAGACATATCAAGATAATTATAATATAAATTATTTTAGATTAAAACCTAATGGAAAAATAGATTTTGATTATTTGAAAAACAAATTAGTTGTTTGGAGGTTGATGAGCTTATCAAGACCAGTTACTTTTGATACAAGGCCTAGGCGGTCGAATATACTTCTTGGGAATGAATTTAAATCGTACTTGGAAAAGAATTTTAGTTGTATATACGACACAGGGGGGGCTAAAGCATATTTAGGAAACTAATATTTAGCAAAACAATTCACGATATTCAATTTTCATTTATTAGTCTAGCTATTGTGGCATTTGTTCATCTTCTGTTGAGAATTTTACTAAGTAAAGAATTAGGTGTATTTGGAATTGGACTCTATACATTAGTTTTTACAATTTATCTATTTGGCAATCAATTTGCCAACTTTGGTCTTGGAACGGCATTAACAAAATATATACCAGAACATTTAACAAATGGTTCTAAAATAAATGAATTTATATCGGTTAGTATAGTAGGTTCTTTCTTCAGTGGGTTAATGATAGGAATTCTTCTTTATATATCTTCAAATTTTATTGCCAACAATTTTTTCCACTCTCCTGAAATGACATACTTATTAAAAATAACTTCTGTTTCATTTCCATTCATAGCACTTCAAAAGACAAATCTTGGCATATTAAACGGAATGCAGAAAATGCATTTATTCGCATTTCTCAATATTTTTCATACTGTTTGTATATTATTGTTTTCATATATCTTTGTGGTTTTATTTTCATTAGGGGTGCAAGGTGCTGTTTTTGGCATTGTAATTCCTACAATTATTTCAGGAATCTTATCAGTTGTATTAATCTTAGGATTTTTTGAATTTAAAACGAGATTATTCTATAATATATTTATAGAACTTTCACGGTTCGGACTTTATGTCGTTCTGGCAAATTCAATGGGGATTATTAATACTCAAGCAGACAGTTTGTTAATAGGATATTTTATGGATGAAACGGAGGTTGGATATTATGCAATTGCAATAATTTTAATCCAGTGTATTATTCTCCTTCCAAATGCTATAGAACGAGTAACCTACCCTATCACAGCAGCTTATTTTGGGCAAAATGATTATCAAAATATAATTAAATTAGTAAAAAGTACTATTCTAAAAACATTTATAATAACAGCATTTTTTTCAATGATTTTGGCCGTTTTTGGTCGATTAATTATTACTGTCTTTTTTACTGAAGAATTTTTGCCAGCCTATATCCCATTGCTAATTTTATTGGTGGGTTATGCAATCTATGCCCCAATTGTTTCTGTAGGTGGGACTTTGGCAGGTATTGGAAAAATAGATGTCGTTTTTAAGATTACTGGCTTGGCTGCTTTGATTAATATCTTATTCAATTTAATATTAATCCCGAAATATGGGATTTTAGGAGCAGCTATTGCCACATCATTATCTTTAATATTTATGTCAACAACAGTTTTCTATATTTTAAGAAGATTTTTAAAGATTATGTCTAAAGACCATCTGAATAAATCAAATTAATTATATAATTTCCTTAATTGATTCAATCACATTTTGAATATCTTCTTTTTTCATTTTTGGATATAATGGTAAAGATACTTCCCTTTCATAAACCCATTCAGCATTAAGAAAATCTCCTTTTTTGAATTTAAATTTATTTTGATAAAAAGGATGAAGATGTAAGGGAATAAAATGAACACTACAACCTATGTTTTTTTCTTTCATTTTATTGATGAAATCATCTCTACTATAGTCTTCGAGTAAAATTGGATATAAATGATATGCATGTTTTGAATTGGATTTTTCACACGGAACAATAATTCCATCAATTTTATTTAATTCGTCAGTATAAATTTTTGCATATTTATTTCTGATATTTGTAAACTCATCCACTCTTTTTATCTGATGAATACCCATAGCAGATTGAATGTCTGTCATGTTATATTTCCACCCACATTCTTCAATTTGATAATACCAACTTCCTTTTTCAAAGTATCTTTCCCATGCATCTCTGGAAATTCCATGTAATCGCAATATTCTAAGTTTATCAGCGAGTTTTTCATCATCAGTTGTAATTGCACCCCCTTCTCCAGTTGTAATATTTTTAGTAGCATAAAAACTAAAACAAGTTGTATTACCGAAAGTTCCGATTTTTTGTCCATTATATTCTGAACCAATAGCATGAGCTGCATCTTCTATAACCCATAAATGATTCTCTTCAGCAATTTGCATTATTTCATTCATGTCGCAAGGTTGACCCGCGAAATGAACTGGAATTATTGCCTTTGTATTCTCAGTAATTGCCCCTCTTATTTTTTCTGGATCAATGTTATAAGTATCTCTTTTTATATCGACAAAAACTGGTTTTGCCCCTGCATGTACAATTACATTTCCGGTAGATGCAAATGTATAGGGAGTTGTTATTACTTCATCTCCTTTTCCAATTCCCAATGCAATTAAAGAAAGATGTAGGGCTGCTGTACAAGAATTTACAGTTATTGCATATTTTGATCCGATATATTCCGCGATTAATTTTTCAAATTCTATTGTTTTTGGTCCCATTGTGAACCAACCAGAATTTAAAGTGTGGACTATTTCCTTTATTGTATTATCGTCAATTAGAGGCTGATTATATGGTAAAAATCGTTCGTTCAATTGTCCACCTTCTTAAAAATCATTATTTTTGTTGTCCCAAATCTAATTAAAAATGATAAATAATAATCAAATGGTTTTGAGAAAAATAAAACTGTTTTTATAATTGCATTATTAATATAAAACAATGGAGAAGTTTTTTCCATGTATTCTTGCTTAATGGAGTGAAGTGAATTTTCTTTGCTGCGATTGAAAAATATCATATTATACGAAAATTTTGCTAGTTTTGCATAGATTTGAATTAAAGATAATCCAAAGCTGGGGAAAAACATTTTGGAAATCAATTTAACACCTTCACTTTCAAAAAGTCGTATATATTCATCCTCGGTCCGAAAATATATAAATTCAGCCCCCATTTCTCGATTAACTTTTGTTGGGGCGGTTTCTAAAATAAATATGTTTCCCCCATTATTCAAACAAGTCGCAATTTTTTGGATACTTATTAATATTTGATCATCCGGGATATGTTGAAGTACAGTAATACTATTAATCATATCAAATGATTGTGTTATCAAGGAAACATCTTTGATTGAATCGGTTAAAAAAACACATGATAAGCCTTTAGCTCTTCTTCTAGCTTTTTCAATTGCTTTTTCTGAAATGTCTATTCCAACCACATTAGCACCATTTTCTGCAAATAAAATCGAAAAATCACCAATACCACAACCTATATCTAAAATATTTTTGCATGCGATTGGACCTTGGAATTTGTGTACAATTCTACCAATAACCTTCAGTCTTAGTAATTGATCATAATTATAAATAACCTTATTTCCATAACCTGTATGCCCGATTTTTTCAAATCGTTCATCCCAATGATTAAAATTCACTAAATTACCCCGGCTTAGAAAATTCTTCAACCTTATAATTTTTATACCAATCTATATATTTTATCAAACCTTCATCTATTGAATATTTAGGATTCCAGCCAATCTTTTTAGCTTTTGATATATCTGCTATGAGCTGATTAACTTCTCCAGGTCGTTGTTCAACATGAACTGGCTTTAAATCTTTTCCACATAATTCGATGATTTTATTTGCTAAATCGATAACTCTGACATCTACGCCAGTGCCAAAATTAATAGGTTCTTTTATTGGTTTACTATTCAAGATAACATCATATGCTGCAATAATATCATCTACATATGTGTAATCTCTTGTTTGCTCACCATCTCCATATATAATTGGTGGAACATTGTTCAATACTCGTTTTGTAAATATAGATATTGCGCCTCCGTATCCTGAATCTTTTTGCCTTGGGCCATATAGGTTGAAGGGCCTCATAATACATATGTTCATTCCATATGTTTCTATATATGCTCGACACATTCTATCAGCTGCGATTTTACTTGCTCCATAAGGATGTGGTGCATCCAATGGATGTATTTCATCCATTGGACTATACTGAGCAGAACCATAAACCTCACTTGTAGATGCAAAAATTACTTTTTCCACATCATAAATTCTTGCAACTTCAAGGATATTTTGTGTGCCTAATACATTAATATCGTAAGTTAATTTTGGTTCAACTATTGATCTATCTACGTGAATTTGGGCAGCAAGATGAAATACAACATCAACATCTCGCATAATCTTCTCTAATAAGTCAAAATTTCGTATATCGCCATTTATTAATTTAAAATTCCTATGATTCAATAAATGCCGTATATTCATCAAATCTCCATTGATGAAGTTATCAAAACATAAAACTGTATCCCCATTTTTTGAATATTTTTCACATAGATGAGATCCTATAAATCCTGCTCCACCCGTTACTAATATTTTCATATATTTTCCCTCTCTAACAATTTAACATATAATAGTTCCATTTTTCCCATCTCTTTATAATAATTTGATCTTTCTTCTACTATTGTTCTATTAATTTCTCCCATTTTGAGTCCAATATTTTCATTTTCAAGTAAATATATAATCTTTTCAGCCAATAAATTTGGATTTTTTATAGGAATTATCAATCCATTTTCTCCATCCTTAATCCATTTCCTACAATCTCCTACATCAGTCATAATTATGGGTAATCCACATGCCATCGCCTCTACATTACTAACAGCCATCCCGCCATCAGAAATTGATGTCGAGACATAAACATCAGAAGATGCAAGATATTTTGGAAGTTCATTATGAGAAACCATTCCAATAAAATCAATATTATTCATAATACGCAGTGATGTTGCTAAACTTTTCAGATATTCTTTTTGTTCACCATCTCCTATAATTATATATTTCACATCTGGAATTACTTCCAGTACCAAAGGTATGCTTTCAATCAAAGTTTCGATATTATGAACTTTTCCCATTCTTCGAGTGCTTACCACCGTTTTAGCATTTGATATTTTAGTACCTTTTGGTGAGCAAAATTTTTTAGTATCTACCCCATATAGTATTATCTTAATTTTTTTGCTTTCGATTTCCATTTTTATCATAGCATTCTTTAAATTTATTCCATCACAAACAATCAAATCTGCTTTCTTCAATGTATATTTCACAGCATATTTTACAATTATAGATTGTTTTGGATAAATTAAAACATCATTTCCTATTGCAGTAACAACAAATGGATGAAAACCAATAAAAGCCCCAATTATAGTATGATGGATAATAGATTGACCATGGAGGATTTCCGGATTTATTTCTCTTATTAACTTTTTTACTTGTTTTATGACAAAAAGTGGATTGAAAATAGTTGCTCCTATGTGTCCCTTCTCGGAAACCCACGTAATGAAATTGCTCAGCAAACGATATTTTAAAGTTTTGTTTTTTTTTAGCAAGTGTACATATACATTTTCTAACATCTCTAGATTATCAGACCTTTCAAATGATGCTACATGCACCTCATGGCCTTTATCAGCAAAATATTTAATCAATCTATGCGTATGAATGTCTCTAGCATCTGCAAGGTATAATATTTTCATTTTATTTCACAATTTGATTTATAGAACGTGTTTGATTTATTTAGCTACTGATTTTTCATACAATTGTTGTAATTCAGAAGTTATCTTCCTTATTGAATGATTATTTATTATGAAATTTCTAGCATTATTTCCAATTTTATCATCAACATTATTTTTTATTATGTATTCCAATTTTTCTGTATATTCATCATAATTATTTGCTATAAAACCATTAATCCCATCTGTAATAATGTCTGAAACCCCACCAACATTTGTTGTAATTACAGGAACTCCACATGACATTGCCTCTACTAAAATAGTGGGTAACCCCTCTGATTCCGAAGTCAATGCAACGACATCAGATATTGCTATGTAATATGGAATTTGATCGTGATCAATATTTCCACGAAACGTAATATTTTTCATATTAATTGATGTCGCATAAGCTTCAAGATTTTCCCGTTCTGGCCCTTCACCAACAATCAACAGATCAAGATCGTAATCTTCCAACAAATCTTTGCACATTTTTATAAGAACATCCACTCTTTTGATTTTCACCAAATTACCTATATATGTAATCAAAAAACTTGAATCTACATTATATTTTTTCCCCATAGCTTTTTTATTAAAATGCTTGAAAACATCCGTGTTTACTCCATTTGGGATAACATGCAATTTATCAGGATTACAGCCCATTGATATTGCGAGTTCCTTTAAATCATTGCTGACCACAATAATTTCATCTGCTTTTTTAATTGCATATTTTACTAACGGCCGATATATATTCTTATTTGCATATATTTTAAGATCAGACCCGTGGATTGTAATTACCTGTGGTATTTTATCAGAGTTTAGTGAGGTAATAAATCCAGATGGTATTGTCCAATGTGAATGGAGTATATCAATATCATGGTTTTTAATAATTTTTTTCGTTTCAACGAAGTAATTTTTACAAAGATTGAGTAGTTGAATATATTCACTCCAATTGATTTGTGTCAAAGTATAGGATTTAAATGGATAATCGATTTCATGCAAATATAGAGTATCAAATTTGTTCTTTACTACTCTTTTTTTTGTAGGATAAATTACATGTACTTCATTATTTTCAGCTAATAAGTTAACTTGGTCGTAGATAAATATTCCAGCATATTCCCCGTTATATCGGGGAAAAGAGGATGTAACATATGCAATCTTCATTTATTCTCCCTTTTCTACTCTCTTTGTCATCATTACAGAATCACCTACTGCAATTGTTTCAAATGCTTTATCTTTCATAACAACCGATTTTGAATATTTAGAAAAATAAATTTGAATCATTTTAACATATCTATTTCCCACTATTTCCGCACATCGGCTCACCTCACCGCATCTCATCCTTGCCTTCCTGCATATCAAATAGCATCGTATACTCTGCAATTGTGAGAGTGGGGTAGTGCTTCGCTACAGCAGAGCAGAGTGAGCGGAATTTTGAAAGGGTGAAATCCAAATTGTCGAAACCCATCATGATGCCATCCTGTAACTAATATTCTCAATTTGCATAGAAACCTTTTTTGAATTCATAAACCATACAGGCTCTACTATGTTCCTCTTCGGTCATCTCGGGATCACTCTTGGACTCTTTTTTATCATAGGGTACCTTGTGCCCGGTGTTCGGAGCAGGATCAATTATTGGTACGTGGCATTCGGAGCCATACTGCCGGATATTATCGATAAAACGGTAGGCAGGGTGATCTTTGCACATTCTCTTGCTAACGGACATCTTATCGCTCATACCCTCGTATTCGGTTGTTTCCTGGCCCTGGCTGGTTTTTATCTCTACAAACACAACATGGATGCGCGTGTGCTCACGGTATCCGGTGCTTCCCTTCTCCACCTGGTTGAAGACCGTTTGTGGACAAAACCCGCAACTCTTTTGTAGCCATTGCTTGGATGGAAGTTTCCAGGTGGCACAGCCCCTGGTTACTGGCTTGATTATTTCCTGATCATGTTCAGGAACTCCTATATCCCTGATTTTTCTTATGTTTTCATCTCCGAAGTAGTGGGATTTTTCATAATACTACTCTTTTTATTTTCGTGGATGAAAGAAAGGTCATGGTAATCACACATTTACCTTCCTGCTCTCATCAGCTTGCATATCAAACAACATAGCAAAAAGCAAGAATTGCAATCCAATTAATAATATAAGTGCATTCAGAAGTGGATAATTCTGTGAAACCGGCCACCCCATGATCTTATACCCCAGAATCCCGGCCCCGAACAGCACCCCTGCAGGTACCATCACCATGCTCGCCAGATAGAACAGCACCAAGGGATGGAAATCCAACATTACATACTTGGTCTTAAGCCGCCATAAAAAGCTCCTGAAGATCATGGGCGCAACCTTCACAATATACCTGCTGTATCTGATGGAAGATTTCTCTCTCCCGTACCGCGCTGGCATTACCACATCTACAGCCCTCATTCCGAAGGCGTTCAGCTTCACAAGCATGTCATTACAGTATCCATAATATGGAAAAATTGAATCCAGGTTCATTACCTCAAGCGCCTCCCTGGAAATGGCAGCATAGCCGTTCTGCGGGTCCATGATGTGCCAGTACCCGCTTCCTATCTTTGTGATCATGGTAAGGATGGCATTGCCCAGCTTCCTCCATTTGCTCATGCCCCCCCGGAATTCCTTACTTAACAGCCTATTCCCTTTTGTATAATCGGCCCGCCCTTCGATTATTGGCATCAACAGGCGCGGCAGCTGCTCGGGATCCATCTGGTTATCCCCTGCCATGACCGCCACAATGTCCATCTCATCTTCCAGTGCCAGTTTGTAGCCTGTAATAATGGCTGCACCCACGCCCTTATTCTTTTCGTGCCTTATTGATACGACTCTTTGGTCGGTAAGTGTCTTTACTATTTCAGGGGTCCTGTCCGTGCTGCAGTCGTCGATGATGTAAATCTTGTCAACATATTTCGGGATGCCGTTAATGGTCTCCTTGATAAGCAGTTCTTCATTGTAAGCCGGGACGACCACACCGATGTCATAGTTCCTGAACAGATTAATATTGGGATCCTCTTCGAAATCCAGCTTTTTGATCTTGAGGCTGCATTTTTCAGCCTGGGATAATAAGCTTCCGACAAATGAGCCGTTAATATGCTTTAAATTTATTCTAGCCAGGGAATTTGAAGAGATCGCTAAGTATCCAGCCTTTTTATTATTAAGCTTTTTCTTGTTAAATAAAAGAATATTTTCTTTATCTACTGAGAATTCAGTGCCTGGCAATGAACCAACTACCATGTCGTAATTGCCATTATTTATTGGATCAATTATTTCGGGGATATTTTCCGGGTCGTGCCTTCCATCAGAATTCAAGGTCATGATGACATCCGCTCCATTAACTGCCTCAAAACCGGTTTTCAGGGCTGCACCCTCCCCTATATTCACATGATGGCGGATCACTTTAGCCCCCGCCAGATATGCCACCTCGGCAGTCCTGTCCGTGCTGCCGTCGTCGACGACGATGACCCGGTCAGCGTGCTGTTTGGTACGCAGTACCATGCTGCCTATTGCTACTTCCTTGTTATAGGCCGGGAGGATGACTGCTATGTGGGTCATGCGTATGCCTCCCTGGTTGCATCCGTATTCCCGTCATCTACCACAACCACCTTGTCCATATACTTCTTACAGCCCGGCACCATCCTGGCGATAGCACGCTCCTCATTATAGGCCGGCATAACCGCGATGGTAAAGGTCATGTGCATACCCCCGAAATTGGGTGACTTTTTAATTTATTCTGGATAAATAGATTGTGATAAAAAAGATTCACCGCAGAGGACGCAGAGAGGCGCAGAGATGTGTTGTTTTCTCTGCGTGCCTCTGCGCTCTCTGCGGTTTTCTGAATCGTCCCAGTAAATAATAAAAGGTCTCGGAATTGGGGGGGGAACTGATGGTTGGTGTTGGATTGCTCAGGCTGAAATATATTAATAAAATTATTATAATCGTATCTGCGTTCATCTACATTACCTGCACGCACTCGGGGGTAGCAGGCACTCAACTCCTCAGGAGGTGAGAGTATCTGCGGTTCTTTATATCTCTTATCAACATCTATTTTGAACTTCATTTATCATCCTCGACATCGAATGCAGTATGATCCCCGAAAAAGCCATAAAACTCCCTGGCAGCGTAAACATGATCATCAACCTTCTCCTGTAAGCGCAGCATATGTTTTGTGCCGATAGCATTTGTTTCCCACAAATTTCCATAATGATCTTTTCCGTTCCACCTGCCATATTCAGCAGCCAGATATTATACATAGTCAAATTTCCGGCCATCGAATGCCTTTTCAAGCTGCCTGAAATTCTTCACATTTTCCCTGGTAAGATCGTCCCTTTCATTATTGAAATAATCAAGTGCAATAACTTCATGTCCTCTATTTTACAATTCATTAACAAATTTTGTCCCAATAGACCCTGCACCACCAGTTACAGGAATTTATTTTGTTTCCATGATTATCGTTCTGCTCCAATATTTTTAAATAAGAACATAGAATTTGTTATATTGTATTCAAACTATATATGTATTACACAATTATTTTACATAAATATAAAATCTATTTTTTAATAAAAAATATAAAATTAATATTATAATAATAAAAAAATCCCCTTGTTGAAATTGTTTCATTTCATTGATCAACCTGGCCATCAAATGCAGTATAATTCCAGTAAAAGCCATAAAAGGTATCCACTTCAAAAAGTATGGTCAAATGCAAGATTAATCTAGTGTCGAGTCAACCTTCAAGTGTCGAATTATGAAGGGCATAGGGCACAATTCTAAAATCCAGTAGTTTCAACAATTATATTAGACGCAGATTTACGCTGATTAACGCAGATGCAACCTTAAATCAGCGTAAATCTGCGTGAATCAGCGTCTTGGAAATAACTGGGAAATAGAACAGTATCAGATAATATATCTAGCGATATTATATGGTTGACTCGACACTAGACACAGATTACACTGATTTTCACAACCACTACCAATCTGTGTAATCAGTGTAAACTGTGTCTCAAAATTCGGTAGTGTCCTACAAATCGTGACCTCTATATTAATTGAATTTGTTGATTTATGAAATAGTATTCATCAAAGAAGAAGGAACACGGATGATACGGATTAGACGGATACGCACGGATTTGGGATTTCTGATTCAAATCATTCTTTCCTGTCATTTCTAAATATCACTCTTTTGAATTCCGGGGTTCTACCAAAATTTAATAATAGCCCGACTTCTTTATCAGTGGCTTTAAGATAATTGATCAACTGAGCTTTATTTTCTTCTCTCAGACCTTCAGCAGATTTGATCTCTAAGATTATCTGGTCAGCAATAATATCTGCGAAATAATTTTCAACTACCTGATTTTCATAGTAGACTTTGATATTTTGTTGAGACTTTTTAATTTATTCTGGATCAATGGGTCATGGCAAAAAAGATTAACCGCAGAGGACGCGGAGGATCGCAGAGGGTTGTTATTTTTCTCTGCGTCCCCCTGCGTAATCTGCGGTTTTCCAGATCGTCCAGAAAATAATAAAAAAGTCTCAAGAATCAGACACATAAAGACATCAGGTCATGAAATATAGGACACTACTCATTTATCAGGCTCCTTCTTCTGTACCTTGATAACTCAACAATTGTAATCGCATCTTGTATTTCATCTTCTTTCACTGATTTGAAAAATTCCACTAACCTTTCGTTCAATTCCTTTGATGTAAATGCATAAGGTAATCTAAAAATAATAGCACCGGGGTGGTCCGGATATCGGAGAACTTCCCCAAAATCAGTATCTTTTGTGACGATTATCCTTTTATTCTCAAGGGCATACTCGATAATCTCTCTATCCTTCGCCGCCCTCATTCCAATATCTCTGACGTCTTCCACTTCGAAACCAATGGTTCGTATTACCTTAGCGCTTGATCTAGGCATGTCTGCATCCAGCAGGAATTTTAAACTATGCATATACACTAATTTCTTCCTTTGCTACGATTTTCGCCGCATATTCTATCGCTGCTTGCGTATCTTTCTTATCAATCCCATATTCATCAGCAATTTCCTGTATCTCCATACCTCCAGCTAACGATCCAAGGATTACATCCACAGGTACTCGTGTCCCTTTTATAATGGGTTTTCCATGCCTAATTTCTGGGTCAATAATTACCCTATCTTCAAACATAATTTACCTCCGAATATTTAATTGCACTCTAAATACAAATAATCGCTCCCATTTGTTCCATTAATGTGCAATATTATGTACTTAAGCAATTGCAATCATCAGCAAGCTATTTTTTCTCAAACACATTAATTCCCAGTTCGATCCACACCAAGGCCATCACCGTGCCCGATACGGTAAAGTAAAACAGCGGCAGGTTTAGTTCCATATCATGCAGCGCCTTTACCCGCCACAGTGCGACCTGGGATGTTCGATAGAAAAGTCAACGACACAGCACATCCATACCACACAACCTATAAATGATTAAATTCACATCACTTTTGACTTAATTTCAGAAAGAGTGAATTTTATATCTGTGATCTCATGGCTCAAATACTCGTATTTTTCGTACAGTTCATCCTTTGTATCCTTTCTGGCCATTTAAATATCTTCTCTGAGGACTGAAGTATCTTCCTTAACACTTTTCATAATATCAATAGTAGCATCCTGTTTTTAAAGCATACTATCCTGTTTTTCAAGCATTTGACCTTGTTTTTTCTCAATACTGAGGATAGCCAAAATCCCTTTATTTAACTGCTCGACCTGAATCAGATGCATATAGTCGGATATACTTGTAACATATCCACTGTAATCCTCAAACGAAACTTCCGTAACCTCAGCATTTTCCGGAAAATTCGAATTAATTAAATCCTTGTATTCGTTAATGGCAGTTTGATCAGCCTCAAAATAGAACACAACTGCCTGTACCTCCTTCTTAAAAATATTGGAGGCACGAAACCTCCCAATTCCCAGCTCCATTGCTTTAGTTAATAAAAATACCCGGTAACCCACATCATGGGTTTTATCCCCCAAGATCGTTCCTTTAAGTTTTTTCATTATCACACCAGATTAAATACATTCAATTAATGTACCATTTAATTTACTTTTTCATCATATTTCATAACCGTGGTGTGACTTTTTAATTTATTATGGATAAATAGATCGTGGTAAAAAAGATTCACCGCAGAGGCCGCAGAGATGCGCAGAGACGTGTTGTTTTCTCTGCGTGCCTCTGCGCTCTCTGCGGTTTTCTGAATCGTCCCGGTAAATAATAAAAAGTCTCTGAATCTTGCATATTTGTTACATATGTTACATATAATACATATAAAAAACTATTTGGTAAATCTAATGATATTTAATTTCTTATATTATATTTATCGTATATCGCTACCTTTTTATTAATCAGAAACCATTTGAAAGTAAATGCTGGCAATTAAAAACCTGTTCAGGAATAAGCTCAGAACACTGCTGAATATAATTGGCGTCATGCTGGCAATTATTTCACTGGTAATTCTTGCTTCACTGGGGAGTGGATTATTGGACACTGGAGAACAGGTGTTAAAAGATAGCTCCATGCACCTCTGGATGAAAGGACGGCCTGTTGACCTTAAGACCCAGTATATCCAATCCTCGCAGGCCAGGATCAGTGACGTTCACCAAATAAGTACACAAATACTGGCAGATCCCAGGGTCAATGTGTCAACCCCCTTACTTACTGAAATTGTATATGCACATAAAGAAGGAGAGGATCCGAAGGCTGTATTTGGGCTTGGTGTGGATACAGGTGGTCCTCTAGTAACAATATCCTCTGGTGCGCCAATTTCTACAAGCACATTGTATAATGGCAGCACATACGACGGTCCCTTCATAAGTGAAGTGCTGGTGGATTCCAGGGCTGCACATCTTCTGAGCGTTGAGGTTGGTGATACCATCTTTGCCGGCAAGACCATATCAGATGCCAGGAACAGGCAATTCAAAGTGGTTGGTATCTCGGATTCGCTCTCCACTTTCAGTCTCAATGCTATGGTGATCTTCCCATTCCCCGAATTCCAGCTTATTACCGGGAATCATTATCATGACAGTGCATCAATGATCATCGTGCGGCTAAATGACGTAAATACGGCAGAACAGGTAAAAAATGATCTTCAGGAACAATATCCTGAATACCAGGTAAGTACGAACAGGGAGTTTTTAAATAATATAATAAAGCAGAACGGTTTTTTCATAGTCTCAGCCTTTTCTATTGTGATACTGGCTATAGTAATGGGTACTTCCCTTATCATATTAACAATGCTTTTATCATTAAATGAAAGGAAAAAAGAGATCGGGATATTGCAGGTAGTTGGTTTTTCCAGGCTGTCCATTGCAAGGAACTTTGGGTTCGAAGGGTTATTTATTTCGATTATTGGAGGAATATCTGGTATATTATTAAGCGTGCCGGTTGCTGAAATAATAAATCAGGTAGTAAAAAGAATAACAGGTCTTGATGAATTGCTGGTTCTTGATACTAAGATTATGTTATTAGGCTTTTCAATGGCAGTCATTATTGGATTATTGTCAACCCTGGCAACCATCTGGCGGCTATCAACGATCAAACCTATGGAACAGATCAGAAGTGTATAGATATATGTTCACTTGTGTTCTTTCATCTCAAATTTTAGGTTATTAAACGATACATATTTATGGTGTTAATCCATTATTATAATAATAAGATTAGGGATAAAGATAAGAAATATCTCGTACAATAAAAATCATTGGTACAATATTGATTATTAAAGGAGTTTGTATAAAAAAATGCTCACAAGTGTAGTATCTGCAACAACCAGTGCAACAATAACCAGTGCAGCAACAACCACTGCAGCAACAACCACTGCAGCAACAACCACTGCGATTTCGTTAACAACACCCATAGGTCTTCCGGAATATGGTGTACTGGCAGTTATTGCACTAATTGTATTACTCTCAGCCAAAGAGATACTCTCTGCATCTGATAAATGGAACAGGGCTTTAAACTCCTCTCTGAACTTGAGTATCTATCCCCTGTTAGTCTGTTTTGTTTTAATCGTTTTCTGTCAAATTATGGGAATTATAGGGTCTTAATTTTGATTTTAAGGCTTAATTAACTTTATTTTCCAGATGAATTTTAGTTTTGAGACAGCCTGTTTACACAAGGCCCAGTGTCGGCCCCAAAAGTGGTATCAGGCCGAACAGGAATATATTTACCATACCATGGGTCAAGGCGATCAATGGAAGGCTTCTGGTCTTCTGGAATATATAGCCCATAATAAGTCCTGCTAACGATACGAATAACATTTCATAGAATGTGCCGTATCCCGAGTGAAGTACACCGAATAATATACTGGCAACTATAAGACCTGAAAACATGCCCATTGACTCTTCCAGCCGGGTTTGGAGTATAGACCTGAAGATAAGCTCCTCAATTAATCCGATAAATATGATCATCACTACAGAGAGTTTTAGAATGTTCCAGAAAGACAGGTCCGGGATCAGGGTTCCTGCATGAATTAAATAATATTCTCCCAGGGCGATGGTAAAACCAATAATCACTGATACCGGTATGATCAGCTTCCAGTATTTAAAAGTAAATCCTAACTGTTCAAAAGTAAATCCCTGGTGGACCGCAATAATATAGACCGGGATGATCAGGGGTGTGTATATGAAAATATACAAATATAAGGTCATATCAAAAAATATGGGCATGGATATGTTGACCAGCCGCAGCAATGGCAGCAGCATCAATGCCTGGTACGGCTTGAAAAGGTATGTATCACCGGTATATACAGTGGCCATTGCCAGGCCTATCAGCACAAATACATGCACCCATATGGAATATTGCATCTTCCCTGAAAATAACAGTAGCTCTGCCAGTATGATCAGAAGTACTGGCAGCATTAGCAAAATATTTTGATATTTCACTGATTTTTCCGTTGATTTTGGAATTCCCAGTTGAGTATTTTCATATTCCATATTGCACCTCCGAAACATCGATCCACAGATGCAGGTCCCTGTATGGCACAGTAAAATTATTTTCCATATAAAGTAAAAACTGAAGTTTCATATCAGTTCCCGCTCTGTCAGGCGTGAACGTCACAGGCTGCTCCCAGGTTTCATTATGGGCCAGCATGATCTCCTGATTCCTGTTAAGCGATTCATTTTCCAGTACCAAGGCCAGTGAATAATTTATCAGCGCATATTCATGGTTCACTACACCCACGATCACTGTGCCGCTATCACCCAGTATGAATTCAACGGGATAATCATCAGCCATTCCGCCAGGCCCCAGGATATAGAACTCAGTGAACTTCTCACCCTGTTTGGGTGTGACTATCACATATACCAGCATTACAACTGACGCAATTATTGAGATCACCAGTATTACGGTCAGGATCCTATCAACCCTTGATTCGGGTTTTGTAAATATTTCCTCATGTATTGATGCAAAAAATGCTGTAAATGGTACTGAGAACACCTCTCCCTCAGGCAGTTCTGAGCGCCTGTATATTGTTATCGCACACATGATCAGTGTAAAGATTACAAGTGTGACAAGTATGGGTATCAACCTTATTCCCCAAGGTGTGTAGTTGAGGCCAAGGCCAAGGAGCGGTACCACGGCGATACTCAGCCCGAAACTGAGAGCAATTCTCTCTATCCCGTCCAGGTCGTCCTTTTTCGAGAACAAAGCTGCAATCAGGGCATACCCTGGAAAGAACAACACCATAGGAAGTCCCAGCACAGTACGGATCCATGTATTACTCAAAGGTGGAACTATAATAAAAATTACAGTTAATATTGTATAAGCAATGATAATAAAAATATCTGAAGGGATAATTTTTTTATAATGCATCTGTTGAAATTGTAAATCTTGTTGAATCTATTTAACAATTATGTATTTATTTGTATTGTTCTCATAATTGGCTGGTATCTTATGATATGGATATATGAGTAACCCTCTCAAAGTCCATATATGATCAGTAATTTCAATGGACATACCCGAAGTTCATTTTTCTAACATCTAATGCAAATTATTGGTAGTGTCCTATAAATCGTGACCTGTATATTAATTGAATTTATTGATTTATGAAATAGTATTCATCAAAGAAGAAGGAACACGGATGCCACGGATTCGACGGATACGCACGGATTTGGGATTTCGGATTCAAATCATTCTTTCCTGTCATTCGTAAATATCACTCTTTTGAATTCCGGGGTTCTACCAAAATTTAATAATAGCCCGACTTCTTTATCAGTGGTTTTAATGTAATTGATCAACTGAGCTTTATTTTCTTCTTTTAGACCTTCAGCAGATTTGATCTCTAAGATTATCTGGTCAGCAATAATATCTACGAAATAGTTTCCAACTACCTGATTTTCATAGTAGACTTTGATATTTTGTTGTTGTAAAACATTAAACCCTGCTCGTTTCAATTCGATTATACTAAACTGTATCTGTTTTTTGTAACTTTCTGCCACAGGGAGCACAGAGAACACAGAGATGCTTTTTCCGCCCCAAACTCCCCTCTTTGTGCTCTCTGTGAGCTCTGTGGCAGTCATATAGAGTTCCAAATTATACTTGCGGAGTAGTATATAAGAGCATTTTCGTAAACCTTTTCAAAAAACCCGTAACCAAGTGTGTTATATACTTCGAAAAACGAACTGATGATTTTACCTGTTAATTCGGCGTGAAGCATTTTGTTTTCTCCTTTCAGATTGAACACGAAAACCAAATCAATCGTATCCGTGTGCATCCGTATGATCCGTGAAATCCGTGTTCTAAATCATTTGCCCCCATTTATACTTTGAGAGAAAGAGCGGATTGAAAGTAATATAATTTATAAAAAAATGTCATAGAGTCCAGGAGGCAAAACCATGATTTTCAAGAATCAGACATATGAAGACATCAGTTCATGAAATACAGGACACTCTCAAATTATTATAGATGCCCGCATCAGGAAGTATCTTCAAGGCATGGTAAGTTTGTATGAAATCAAAACACGCTATTCATCAAAACCGGGGGTATTTCTCGCTATACTACAGGAAACTGTTCACCGACTATCAAAGTTGTTTGAGTACAGAACGATATATATTAAATACAATCAGAAAGTTATATTACTAAGATATCGTCAAAAAAATTGTGTGACACATTTATTAAATTTAGCTATTCAAAGTATAAAATATAGGAGCATAACTATTCATGTTATATCGGTTATTTTGCTTTTTCTTAATTGCCACTGTATTGTTACCCCCTGCAAGTGCAACAGTATCCGAATTATTTGTAACGCCTGAGAACCCTGTTGTAGGGGATACGATCACTATTAGCGGCACTGCATCACCAGATGAATCGGTGAACGTAGTAGTTTCTTTTGAAAAAATCGTATCGCCATCGGATGGGATCTATTTGTATAGAATTGACGGTATTGAGATTCCGTCCTGTTCAAATACTCTTTCGGTGACTGCCAGGGATGTTGTAGATCTTAACGTTAGATTGAAGTTATCATTATGGTGGGGAAAAAATGCTGTTGCCACAGGAGGTATTGCAACTGTATCACACTCCAATTTGGAACCTGGTATTTATAGTGCTCAGATGGATGGTACACCAGCGGCCGGTACATCCCATGTCACACTTGATATTACAGCGGTTCAGTATATTGATGCTGATGCCAGCGGTAATTTTGTATATAGTTATGCTACAAATTCTATACCCATTGGCGATTTTCAATTAAATGCGGGTGGTCTGGCTAAAACAATAACTCTTTCTCCAAAACCTGATGAAAGTAGCAGCGGTGGAGGAAGCAGTGGAGGTGGTGCAAGCCTTGAAACCTTTGAAAATATACTTATATCAGAAACCCAGAGGGAATACGTGACAAAGGACTCGAATGTAAGTTATTATTTTCATCTGGACGGTAACGTTGTCAGATATATCAACTTTACTGGTTTGACTAATTCAGGTACAATTGCTTCAAAAGTGGAAATACTGGATCATACCTCAACATTGGTTGACAGTACCCCGCCGGATATTGTATATAAGAATCTGAATATCGGGGTAGGGAATCTTGGATGGGCAAACCCGGAAAATATTGCCAGTCCTACTATTAACTTCTTTGTAGAAAAATCATGGGTAACTGAGAATAACATTGACGAATATACTATCAGGTTAAATAGATACAATGATGTGCAGTGGAACCGCCTTGATACTGAAAAGATGGGGGATGATGAAGATAATCTGTACTTTGATGCACAAACACCGGAATTTTCTTCATTTGCAATTACCGGAAAGGCAAAACGATCAGGAATTGTCCAGCCAACATCAACTAATGATTTAGAATCTGGTTTGATGCCGCAAACCATTGAATCCCATGAAACAAAACCAACGCAAAGTACAAGTAAAACCACAGGTTTCGAGATAAGCACAGGGGTTTTAGGATTAATAATTGTAATATTTATCATGAGGAAAAAATACTGAATACGATAAGTATTTTTATTATGAATATACTTATTGATATAGTTAATAAATTCTTCAACCATATAAAATTATTAATATAATATCTTCATAGGTGGGTTTAGAATTGGGTAGATTATACGTTATTTTATTTACAGTGTTTATATTCTTTTTAATTCCGGCTGCAGCCGGTTCAGCTATGGATGGTTCGTACTTGCTCAATATCAGTATCAATTCCACTGAAAATGTGTCATTTGCTAATCATAACGAATCACCAATGGAAGGTAACTGGATCAAATTAAGCGGCGGCACACCTGTAACATTACCTGCTTTGAATCTCGTTTTCAATGGCGTAAATAATAGCAATTTTACGCGTAACGGCAAGACTATAAATATTACAGCCAGTGTGGACAATTATTCGGATCACCTGATTGAGTATCCGTATTCCAGCCATTCCATATATACAAATGTAAGCGGTAACAATGAAATGAATTTGAGTTTTTTTGGCTCAAGCCACTTTGCTGATCTTAGTATAGATATTTATCTTGTAAGTTCCACTCCTGATGAAGTATGGGATATTATAAACGATGCCGTTGATGGAAATACTACTATTTTCCGCAATTTATTGAATGATTCATTAAAAAGAATCAATTATTCTCTTAACAGCACTGGAGACAATTCCAGTATTAGTTTCGGTTCTCAGCAGGCTGGCGATTATGTAATATTTGTCCTGCTAAACTCATCCCACCTTACAAATCCAAATGATCTTTCCATACTTTCCACCACAACAGTTCAGGTATTAAAGTACGAATCTGTAGTAACAGCGCCAACAAGTGCAAAAACCAATTATATTGTGCCTGTTCAGATAAAACTTACCGATGCTGATCAGGGCAATTATATCTACGGTGCAATCCTGGTACATAAGGACGCTTACGAGGCTACATTGAGATTTGAGTTCAATGGTACCAGGGACCAGACCAATCTTACTATTGATGGGGCAGATCTTGTCGAGAAGGGCGAACTTACGGGAATAAACCTTACCAGCTTAAACACAACAAAGCTTCAGGAAATAATAGAAACTGTAATCGGTCCTGAAAATGGCACAGTATCCTTTACAGATGATACAGATTCAACAAGTGCATCCTTTTCACTCACTACCAACGACCTGAATACTGGCGACTACTACCTGCTTGTGTGTGCCTATGAATCTGGTGAAAGACTGGTAGCTTTCAATCAAAATATTATCAACATCTACACTCCTTCCTCCTCCAATGGCGGCGGTGGCGGAGGAGGTGGTGGCATGAGCGATGAGCCTGAGAATGTAGAAGAAACAGTCTTCTTAAGGATATATCTTAGAGCTGGTGATTCTGCTACCTACAACTTCAACAATGTAGTAACTTCAGTTGAAGTTACACCCGAAAAAACCTATGGCCTGGTGGCAGTGAAGATGGAAGTTCTCCACGGCCAGCCAGGCAGTATAACCACTGACCCACCTAACGGTGTAATATACAAGTATTTCAATATATTTGTTGGAAACCTTGGATGGTCTGAAGGTAAGTTGTCCAGTTCAGTTATCAAATTCCAGGTACCTGCAAGCTGGTTCAAAGAGAACAATATAGACCCGGCTTCAGTCATTCTGTACAGACACCACGACGGCAATTGGCAGGCCCTTAAGACCACAATGACCGGGCAGGCAGGCAGATACTACCAGTATTCATCGCCGACTCCGGGATTCTCTGCCTTTATGATAATGGGGTCTGTTGGGGACTCTGGTGACGTAGAACCTGTTGCCACACCTGATCTTGGTACTGTAGCTGGTTCCACACCTACGCCTGAAGCTACTTGGATCTCGGACAAGGGGATACCAGGATTCGGGCTAATGCTTGGGATTATGGGAATACTGATTGCAGTATATTCAGGAAGGAAATAAGAGTGGAGAATTTTGAAGGGATCAATGCCTCTCAATCTCATTTTTTATCAGGACCAAATATTACTTTCCATACACAACATTTGACATCACTCCAGCAACCATTTCCATATATTCACTTACTGAATTACTAAACATTTCGGTATTTTTGCCTAAAACCCAACTTTCCACTTTCACTCGATAAACAATATCTTCTTATTAAAACAATCAAGGTTTTTGCTTTATCCAGATTAAATCTCCACTACGATGGTGGATTTTATTCATCAAACCTTTCATTATGTATGTGGCTTTGATACAAAAACCTTCCATTATAACAGAAGGTTTTATGCAGTTAAATACCAAATATAATGATATGAAGGAAATAATAAAACGATGGAATCCATGGTGGCTATATGGCAGGGTCCCCAAATCAAAAACACGTATTTTAAGACCTGAAACACTGGGTAACATCACAAAGCTGCTGGACATAAAAGAGATCATCTGCATAACCGGTGTACGCAGGGGTGGAAAATCAACAGTACTATACCAGCTAATAGATCACCTGATCGAGAACGGGATTGCTCCGACAAATATACTGTATTTCAATCTGGATGAACCGTTCGAAGATAAAAGCATCAGCATACTTGACAGGATATTCGAGAACTACATTGAAATAAAAAATCCGGCAGGTAAAAAGTACATATTTTTAGACGAGATCCATAACATAGAAAACTGGGAAAAATGGCTTAAAAAATATTACGACCTCTATGACACTGATATCAAATTCGTAATAACCGGTTCAAATAGTTCGATGCTTTCTGATAAGCTGCCAACACTGCTAACTGGCAGGATCATCTCAAAGACCGTTTATCCGTTATCATTCAGGGAATATCTGGGATTTGTGGGGTTCGAGCTTAAAGACACAGATGTGCAAAGAAGTGAAGTTGTTCACCATTTTTTGAACTACCTGAACAATGGTGGGTTTCCCGAGGTTGTCCTGGGAGATGATGCGGATATAAACCACATGCGGCTATATGAATACTTCGACAGCATCCTTTTGCGGGATATCGTAGTGAGCAAAAAAATAAGGGAAAGTTCAAAAATGATCGAACTGGCGAACTATTCCCTTACAAATATCTCATCCCTGTTGAGCTACATGAAAATATCAAAAGCAATAGGGTTGTCTGTAAGTAGTGTAAAGGAATATCTCCTATATTTGGAACAGGCGTACCTTATCTACCAACTTAACTTTTTTTCGTATTCCATAAAAACGTCATTAGCCATCCAGAAACCAAGAAAAATTTATTGCATTGACAATGGTCTTCGGAATGCGGCGTCTTTCAAATTCTCATCTGACGAAGGTAGACTTGCAGAGAACAGCACTTTTATCGAACTGAAAAGAAGAGATCTTGATATATATTACTGGAAAGGTCGCAGAGAGGTGGATTTTGTTGTAAGGAATAGGGATAATACCCTGACTGGAATTAATGTCACTTACACTGATGTTATAGATGAAAGAGAGATCAAAGCATTGCTTGAATTTAAAGAATACTTTAAGGGAAGAGTTTCAGAACTGATACTGCTTACAATGAATATTGAAAGATCAGAAGACGGGATAACGTATGTTCCTATCTGGAAATGGCTGCTTGGGTCTGGTGAGTAGATACGG
>Ga0255436_1031_pt2 | contig 22151 bp, 19 predicted proteins | sample ANMaggSSYBR02I10_FD_182655 | JGI IMG/M metagenome (GOLD analysis project Ga0255436, IMG submission 182655) | Sediment cell enrichment communities from methane seep in Santa Monica Basin, California, United Staets - ANME aggregate JGI... | ecosystem: Environmental > Aquatic > Marine > Cold seeps >...
GGTAAATAAAGGCTATCTGTTTGATAATATACAATTTTTAGCCATACAATGATCTGTTTAAAAAACCATCGTAAACGCCGTAATTTCAAGGCATTAAAGATAATCAACCTGTGTCAACCGGATAGGCGATAGCTGACTTCACCAATTTTCATTTGCAAATCTATAACTTTTCTCATATCATTTTTCTCCGAAGATTTTTGATTATGACTATATTTCTTTAAAGTTGCAAATTCAGCATTATATTGATATTTGCAACAAATACACTAAGATGTGTAGCATAGTCAAAAAAAGTAAAGTAATAATAACTAGTAAAGAGTAATTAAATTGACAATGAGATATTGTAATGTCAAAACCAATTTCATTTGGAAAGATTGAGGTCAACATAGTCTCGACCATGGAGAAAACGCATGGCGTGCCCGAGCCGGAGACGCCGTTTCGGATTGCCATTTTCGGCGATTTCAGCGGAAGGACTAATCAGGATATTATTGATCCTGCATTGGACAACCGAAGACCTCTTTTAGTCGATCGGGATAATCTTGATGAGGTACTTACAAAACTTAAAGTCGAGATCAAGCTTCCAATCCTTGGGAAAGAATCCCCACCTGTTACTATCGGATTTTCCGAACTTGATGATTTTCATCCTGACAGTCTCTATGAAAGACTTGAAATATTTGGGGCGTTGAGGGAGACCCGCAAAGGCATAAAAGACCCTTCAACTTTTGCTGCGCTAACAAAACAACTCAAAAGAGCGGATAAACCATCTGAATCCGGCACGCCTCCAAAAGATGTGGAGAAATCTATAGAAAGCATTTCCGGACAGACAACAGGTGCCCTGCTCGACCAGGTTCTTGAAGAAATCCAGGAAAAAGCGCCTGAGACCGAATCATCGCGGGGTACATCAGAGTGGGATAATTTTTTAAACCAAATAGTCAAGCCACATCTCGTTCCTGACATTGAACCGCAGCAGGCAGAGATGTTGAATGCTGTAGATGCTGCCACAAGTGAGCTAATGCAAAGGATATTGCACCACGCCGACTTTCAGGCAATAGAGTCGGCCTGGAGAGCGGTATATTTCCTTGTATCCAGATTGGAAACAGATGCTGAACTTAAGCTCTATTTAATCGATATATCAAAGGCTGAATTAGCGGCTGATCTGGGAGCTACAAATAACCTGCGGTCAACCGGTATCTATAAACTTCTTGTAGAGCAAACAGTTGAAACATTCGGCGGCAAGCCGTGGGCTGTCCTGGCGGGCAACTATATATTTGATAATTCCCGTGAAGATGCTGAACTACTGGGCTGCATTGCGAAAATTGCCAAAGCTTCCGGAGCGCCGTTTATAACTGCTGCAAATGACAAAGTGTTGGGCTGCGAGTCTCTATCCAAGACGCCGGACCCTGACGACTGGCAGAGATTGCACGGGGCAGAAGATAGCCAGGCATGGGAAGCACTCAGAAAACTTCCGGATGCAGCATACCTCGGCCTTGCCCTGCCCCGATTCCTGCTACGACTCCCATATGGAGCGGACACCGACCCTGCAGAACAGTTTGAATTTGAAGAAATGCCGGCTAATCCAGACCACAATTATTACTTGTGGGGCAACCCATCCTTTGCCTGTGTGTACCTGCTGGCCCAAGCCTTCACCCATCACGGATGGAACCTCAGGCCTGGTATAATCCAGGATATTGAAGGCCTGCCATTATACATCTATAAAGAAGAGGGTGAATCCAGGGTTAAACCCTGTGCCGAGGTGGTACTTACCGAGCGAGCCGCTGAAATCATACTCGATAAGGGCATCATGCCTCTCCTTTCCTTCCGAAACCAGGACATCATCAGGCTGGCACGCTTCCAGTCGATAGCCGATCCTTTAGCCAGTTTGGCCGGCCGGTGGAGTTAATATGGAATACCACGAAGCTCACGAAGAAATAAGAAAATAACAAGCTCTACTTCGCGCTCTTCGTGTGCTTCGTGGTGAATAACAGACTATAATTAGAATTGCTGAAATTTATTGACAAGTACGTAAAAAATATGGATAATAATTTTAATTTAGCGTATTCTTGCTGGTGAGAATCCTTTTTTAAAACTCAAAGTCATTACAAAAAGCAAATGATATGAGTCGTATACCTGCTATAATATTTTTTTTGATCTGTTCCCTATTTGTTGTAAATATATCGTATGGTCAAGAAAACACCTTGAAACAATCCGGTAAACAGGAATTGGTGTTGAGCCAGGCTGATCAATTAATCCTTGAAGCCATTAATAAGACCAATGAGCGCATAGACAATCTTTCTAAAGAACTCAATGGTCGCATCGACAATCTTTCCAAAGAATTCACTGGCCGTATTGATAATCTTTCCAGAGAACTCAATGGTCGTATTGATACTTTGTGGATAACAATGCTTGGGGGATTTATGGGTGTTATGGCTTTTATAGGAGGCATCGTAGTCTGGGACCGGCGGACGTTCTTGAAACGAGCAAGAGAGGAATGCCGCCAAGAAGTGATAGGTGACAGAAAAATGATGGAAGGTATGCTTGCAGCCATAAAGAAACTTTCGGAAAAATTTCCTGAGATACGTGAAGTGCTTAATAATTTTGGGTTATAAGATAAAAAGACCATGGCCTATACGCAAGAAAACAGGCTAATTGCCATTGACACCCCGCTGGGCACTGATGTGCTGCTTCTTACAGGATGCCATGGCATAGAAAGAATCTCCGGTCTTTTCAGCTTTGAACTCAACCTCCTTTCAGAAAATCATAACATAAAATTTGAAGACATTATCGGGAAAAACGTCGCAGTCTCCATTATCCTGGCAGATGGAGACAAACGTTTTTTTAACGGCATAATTTCCAGTTTTTCACAGGGAAGGGGCGGCGGCGAAGTCGGAGGTGATCCGCATTTTTCACATTATACAGCCACCATGGTTCCATGGCTCTGGCTGCTCAAAAGAACAGCGGATTCGAGAATATTTCAAAAGCTTTCAGTACCGGATATAATAGAAAAGATATTTACTGAAAAAGGGTTTTTAGATTACAAGCTCCTTCTTAATGACAGTTACGATAAAAGAGACTACTGCGTGCAGTACAGAGAGACTGATTTTAACTTTATCTCCCGCCTTCTGGAAGAAGAGGGCATATGTTATTTCTTTGAACACGAGGAAAAAAAGCATACGCTGATTCTGGCTGATGCCTCTGATAAATTCAAACCCTGTCCGAAACAGGAATCTGCACGGTATCAGATCAGTGCCGGCGGTTGGTTGGAAGAGGACGTGATAACCAGCCTGGAGAAAATGCAGGAAATCAGACCAGCCAAATATTCCATTAACGATTTTAATTTTGAGATACCAGGCACTGATATGAAGGTGGATGTCGCCACTAAACAGATGTTGGGTCCCGGAGAACGCGAGATATACGATTATCCTGGGCTTTACTCAAAAAAAGCGCAAGGAGAGCGTTTAACCACAATACGCATGGAGGAAGAAGAAACAAAGATCACGACCATAACCGGTTCGAGTGATTGCAGGGCATTTACAAGCGGATACAGGTTTAATCTTTCGGATTATTATCGGGAAGATATGGACAAAAAAGATTATGTGTTAACCCATATCGAACATGAAGTGCGCGAGGTCTCGGATTATTACGGGGCTTCTATAGAAAGCATGGGGTCGGAATCGCCTTATATCAATCGTGTTAAATGTATTCCATTTGATGTTCCATATCGCCCGTCGCGTGATACTGCAAAACCTGTAGTGCGAGGCACCCAGACAGCTATCGTGGTCGGCCCGGCCGGGGAAGAGATATATACGGACGGCACGGGTCGTGTTAAGGTACAATTCCACTGGGACCGTGAAGGTAAAAAGGATGAAAACAGCTCGTGCTGGATTCGTGTGAGCCAGACTGCGGCAGGACAGGGGTGGGGTAGTGTGAACATCCCTCGCATCGGCCACGAAGTCGTTGTTGATTTTCTTGAAGGCGATCCTGACAGGCCGATTATCAACGGTTGTGTTTACAATGGCATGAATACCATTCCCTTCGGCAGTGGTATTATGAGCGGAGCCAAGTCCAACACCTCGCCTGGCGGGGGCGGCTACAATGAGTTTTCTCTCAATGACACCGCAGGCAAGGAGATGATCATCGTCCACGGCCAGTACGACATGGAATCGACCATCGAAAACGATCAGACACTGACAGTCCATAACAACCGAACGAGCACCATTGATGTGGATGATTCTGAGACCGTTGGGAGCAACCAGACTATCAATGTTGGAGCCAATCAGGATGTTACTGTTGGTGCGAATCAGAGCGTTAAGGTAGGGTCTAACAAGACCGAAACCATCACCATTGCCAAGGCACTGAGTATCGGGGCGGCTTATCAGGTGAGTGTGGGCGCTGCTATGAATGAATCCGTTGGAGCTATCAAGGCTGAGGAGATAGGTGGCGCCAAGATCGTGGGTGTTGGAGCACACAGCAGTGAAAATGTTGCAGCAAGTAAGTCGGTGAATGCTGGCGGGAATATTTCTGAAAAGGCAGGCAAGAATATTTCTGTAAATGCCGGCGGAAATATTTCAGAAAGTGCCGGGAAAGATGTCAGCATTAAATCCGGCAAAAAGATGGCTTTGGATTCATGGGATGATTTTAGCGTTAAAGTCAAAAAGAAAGGTGTTATTGATATTGCGGATCAATTGCTTATAAAATGTGGGAGTGCTTCGATAACGTTGAAAAAAAACGGTGATATTTTGATTAAAGGGAAGAAGATTCAGGTCAAAGGTAGTGGCGACGTAATCATCAAGGGGAGCAAAATCAAGGAGAACTGATATGGGAAATTTATTGAACGAATTGGTTGAATTACAGGACAGAACGTCCGAAATCGTTCAATTGAAGGATATACAAAGAAAGAGCATACGCGGGGTTCTTGTCGGCAAGCTTGCTTCAGTGACAGAAACAGGTACTATCCTGGTAGATTATCAGGGCAACCATTTTGGGCATTTGTCTGCTCAATCTATAGTTAGTATTACCTTTGAAGATAAAAAGAAAGATGTACTACTTGCATTTGAAAACAATGATCCGCGGCTTCCAGTCATTATCGGATTGATTCAGAAACAACCAGTTATTTTTGCGAAAAAGATTGCTATAGATAAAAACGAAAATATGGATGTTGTCATGGATGGAGAAAGAATCGTCTTTAATGCCAAAAAGGAAATTGAACTCCGTTGCGGTAAAAGCTCATTGATTATGAAGAAAGATGGAAAGGTAGTGATAAGAGGAACTCAACTCGTAAGCCGGGCAAGTAGGCTTAACAAGATCAAAGGCGCAGCCGTAAAGATTAACTGATTAGGGATTGTCGATGCTGCAACTGGACAACAGAACTCCATATGAGGCTGAAAGAACTGTTTTGCTTGATATTGATGGTTCTGAGGTGTGGGTGGTCGCAGTGAAGGCCACTTTTGAAATCAATAAGGGTCAACCCATTCTGGCTGACGAACAAGAACCGGTCTGTATGGCTGACGAATACTACGGTGAGCCAGGAAGCTCGAGCATGAAATACGAAAACGAGTTGGTCTTTAATAAACCAGGCACCGATGTAGTCATAAATGGTCATGCATACGCTCCAAGAGAGAAGCCGATTTCGAAATTGGATATCAATATTAAGGTAGCTGGAAAGCAAAAGAGAATCCGGGTTTATGGAGATCGAACATGGCGTGGATCGCTGATCGGTTTGTCGATGACGGCTCCCAAGCAATTTGTAAAGATGCCCTTAATCTATGAACGGGCCTTTGGTGGTACTGATATTTCGAATGATGATCCTAAAAAACAAGGGGCTGAATTCCGGAATCCTATTGGCACCGGATTTGGTCTATCGTCTTCTTTTCTGAAAAACAGGCCCCTGCCAAATCTTGAAGATCCAAAAAACGAAATAAAGAGTTGGAAGAGCCGACCAAAGCCGGTCGGTATCGGATTAATATGCAAGCACTGGGAACCGAGACGTCAGTATGCAGGTACCTGCGATCAGGACTATATTGAAAACCGGTTGCCACTGTATCCTCTTGACTTTGATTTCCGTTTTTTTCTGGGGGCAACTCCGGGCTTAGTGTTTTTACCGCACTTGCTGGGAGGTGAATACATCGAATTGCGTCATTTGACACCGGATGGGTACCTGGGATTCCCCTTGCCAGAGGTCGTGTTGGAATTCAGCACCCTTCTGGAAGGTCAATGGATCGATCATCATGCCAAGCTCGGTTCGGTTGTCATTGAACCGGATATTCCTCGCGTGATGTTGACTTGGCAAACTTATCTTCCATGTCATCGCAAGACATTTGAGCTGGAGAAAACGCGAATATCCGATAAGAGTGTGATAAAGTGGGATTAGCTTCAGTTAAAGATCAAAATTTTGGACGAGAAGTTTGTGTCCTCGGTTGCGGGGTGGTTACTGCGGTGGGTTACAATGCCGCGATGACAGCGGCCTCGGTTCGGGCAAACTTGTCCCGATTCAAAGAAAGCTATATGGTGGATAGAGCTGGTGAATTGATGCTGCTATCGATGGTCGAATTCATCGGAGATGAAATGCGGGGATTGGATCGGCTCATGGCGCTGGCCATTCCTGCTGCGCAGGAGGCCATGGATGCCTTGATACAGGACGACTCCCTTCGGCGTTGGCTTTCCGCAATAGGAATATCGCTGGGGGTTCCTTCCCCACGCCCCGGGTTAGAGAACAACATCGGAGAATCTCTTCTGTTGCAATTAAAAATCAAACTCGGTATTCGATTCTCCGGAAAAATGCAATGCGTTATCCCAACAGGCCATTCCTCCGCTTTGTCCGGCATTGGGAAAGCAATTGAGTGGATCAGTTCCGGCAACGAAGAACTGGTCATTGTCGGCGGTGTTGACTCCTATTATGACGCCGACACACTGGAATGGTTAGATGAAACCAAACGCCTCCATTCAGAGGCAAACAAGGATGGATTCATTCCTGGCGAAGGTGCTGGCTTTTGTCTCCTGGCATCGTTGGATTTTGCCAACCGCTATCATCTAAAGCCGCTTGCCATGATCCTATCCGTTGGCTCAAGTGAGGAGCCGCATCCTTTGACTTCGGATGGTGTCTGCATAGGCCAGGGTATGACCAATACCTTGCGCCAGGCCTTGGCTATTTTGAACACAAAGGACGAGGTGGCCGACTGGACAATCTGCGATATGAACGGCGAGAGTTTTCGGAGCATGGAGTGGGTTTACGCCTATCTCCGTACAGGCTTCAAGCATAGAGATCCGCTGGAAATCTGGCATCCTGCAGACTGCTACGGGGATATTGGAGCCGCTTCGGGCCCCGTCCTTGCAAATCTCGCTATTGCGGCGTGGCAAAGGGGTTACGCCCGTGGAGATCACGCTTTGATCTGGACGGCGTCGGATGGGAAAGAGCGGTCGGCTGTGTTGCTTAAAAAACCTCACGTCAACTGACAGCAAGAGACTTTTATGGGCGCAACCATTATCGTAAACGGTCGAACCGTTGTTCATAAAGATAGCGGTGGAAAGGCCCCTTCAGTGCCGGACTTCTGTAAAACCCCTACACCCCCGGGACCGCCTCTTCCGATTCCATACGTAAACATCGCTCAATCCACCGATACCGCTGATGGCAGCAAAAAGGTAAAGATGGATGGCAACCCCATCATGCTGAAGACGTCCAAATTCAGCACGAGCAAGGGTGACGAAGCGGGCACGGCAAAAGGAGTTGCATCAAGTACCACATCAGGGATCGCCAAGTTTGTTAATTACAGTTTCGATGTCAAGGTCGAGGGTAAAAATGTCCCGCGATTGGGCGATCCGATGACTAATAATGGGAATGGGCCGAATTCCTTTGCCAGCAAAATAGTGCAAAAAAACGTAATAGTAGGTGAGGTTGGAGAAAAGGTTAAATGTCCAGAATGTGGGAAACCAGTGAAAGTAAGAAAGAAGCCCAAATATGTGGAGTGTGCGGTGCCAAAAGAGAGGGGGCTGTGGAAGTTAAGGGACATTGACTTTGGTATTTCTGTATTTCCGGTTAGATTGCGTCCGTTAAAGGCAAGGGCTTGGGCTAATCCACGACGCACCAATAAACTTGAAGAAAATGGTTTTGAAGTTGTTCAAACACATGCCTGTGAGCTAGAAGAACCTGGCGCCAGTAATCACTGGGAGATACGTGCGAAAATTACGGACAAAAAGGAAAAACTCGCCACATACTTGAATCGGCTTAAAAAACTGTTGAGGTCGTTATGAACATCCTAATCAAGAACTTACTGGAAAAGCATAGGCTAAGGATGGCTCCGAGAGCCTTTGATGAAAGTTTTTATAAATGGATGGAGGCGGTTGAGAAAGAGCTCGATGTTTTCTTTATCTCTTGCGCCGGCCTTACAAGGGAAGAATATAGTGCTCTCAAGAAATTATTGGGGAAGGCCCCTCCAGAGCTCCAACTCTATTACTCCAAGAGTACTCCCTGGGATTACGACATAGATGAATTTTTCGACCGGTTTGCGAGAATCCAGGAAGCTTGCATGTCGCGTCTTGTGAAAAAAGCTGCCATCTCACCGGATGAGGCCAAAAACAGGATTGCGAAAAGCCCTTCGCTCTGGCCCATTAGTATTTCGATTCACTCCACTACCCTTGCGTTTTCTGATGAGGTCGGGAGACTATCGGTTATCTCGGGAAATATCAGAGGTGGCTTTGGATTGGGACGTCCTCTGGCAATGGGATTGCGAAACTATTTCACCATGAGGGTAATAAATCATTTGGCATGGATAGAAACTGATGTAACAACTTCATCTACTGAAGTGGGGTTGCAGCCGGAAATTTTGGCTGTCGGCGAATGGCCAGAAGAGGATCCTCCAAGGCATGTTCTTATAGATTGCTTTGGGTTGGAAAATGAGAAACGGCAAGAAGGTGGCAAACTTCAGGAGAGAAACAGCTAACTGCCTAAAACTTCTATGACCCAAATGACCCAAACAATATTGGATTTTGAAACAGAACTATACCAGGAACATCTTGAGGAAGCCTCCTTCCTTTACGAGCAGTGTCTGACCCTGTTTGATGATCCCGAAATAACATGGCTGGACATTGAAGATTTTGAAGAACGCTTTGAAGCGCATATCGACGCTCTTGTAGTTGGCGAAGAGCCGGCATTGAATGTTTGCAAAACTCAGGCAATGGAAGGCGACTTTGGCGAACTCCATGCAGCGGTAAGAGTTTTTTGTCGGCAAAACCGGCTGGACTTTGCGCAGGAATGTTTGGAAGCCCTTGATCCAAAGGATACAGAAAGGGTTCAAGCCATAAGTGACGCCCTCAACCATGAGCTGCCCGCAGAATGGAAAGAAGAATTTATTCGTATTCTATCAGAAGGGGATCAGAAGTTAATTCCTGTTGTAGCCAAGCTTGCAGGGTATCAGCGTTTGCCTTTTGAAAGGGAACTTCTTGCAACATTACAGCAAAACAATTCACAAGCAGTATCCAACATTATCTGGGCTATTGGCCGCGTTCGCGAACAATATGCTCGCACACTCCTTTTCAATAAATATCTTAAACATGAAGATGAAGATGAATCAGTCTGTTATGCAACAGCGCTGGCGCTTTTGCGTATCGGCGATCCGCAAACCTTAGATCATTGCTTGCATTCTGTCCATTCAGGGAATTGGCCGCTTCTGCCGCTTGGACTTGGAGGCAATCGCTCAACGGCAGCGGTTCTGATAGAAAGTGCCACTAACAACAAGGCAAGCGCTGATTGCCTGATCGCATTGGGTTTGCTCGGCGATATTTCGGCTGTTGACACACTTCTATCAGGTCTTGGCAATACCGATTTTGCCGAGTCTGCGGCATTGGCATTAAATCTCATTACCAGTGCAGGAATTTACGAAGAAGTTTTTATTCCTGAAGAAATAGATGAAGACGAACTGTTTGAAGAAGAACTTGAAAAGCTGAAACGCGGGGAAAGTCTCTATCCCCCGGGAGAAGAACCAGGCACCACTATCACCCGCTTGTCACAAAAACCGGAAGACTGGCAAAAGTGGTGGGCTGAAAACAAATCACGTTTTAACCCGAAAGTCCGCTACCGCAACGGCAAGCCGTATTCACCAGCCTGTATGTTGGAAAACCTGGAATCAGAAAAAAGCCCGCGTATAGTACGGCAAATGGCGTATGAAGAATTGGTAATCCGCTACGGTATCGACTTCCCCTTTGAAACCGACATGCTGGTATCACAGCAAAAGCAGACCATAGCAAAATATTCGGAATGGATCAAAGCCAACAACAGCCGCTTTCGCGAGGGCGAGTGGTATTTTTCTGGTTAAAAATGCTCGACTTTTCACCCGGTGGTTTGACAATGTGCGCGATGGCAAGTACATTGTAATTGTTGTGGTTTCCGAGACTTGCCCAGTTAAACGCCATTGGATCATTACGGCATATATCGCCAGAAAATTGGTTGGAGGTGAAACCGAATGGAAACGAAGTTGATCTTCAAGTACGATCGCAAGGGAGACATTCTCTATATCAATAAAAGAGCCCCCTATCCCGAACAGGAATCTGAAGAAATGGGCGATGATATTATAGCACGGATCAATCCTGAAACGGGTGAAGTTGAAAATATCGAAGTGCTTTTCTTCTCAACAAGACTTCTGCGTGATGACCTATTCGAGGTGCCAGTCACACTTGCCCAATCTGCAAACAAACCTCGGCAGGGAGAGAACAGGTCAACATCGTCATAAAATTATTCCATCCTGATTTTGAATTTGATGTTCGACAAACGAGAAGTCAAGGGCAACATGGGAACTTAAACATGGGGTCGGGCCGAGACAAGTAGTTGACACATCGAAAGAGAAAGTGCTGAAATGTGGCTTGATTTTGGGCTTAGAACGACATTTTAGGGGGCAAAAAAGGGACTTTAAGAGAGATAGAGCCAGTCTTATGGCAAGGGCAAAGGGTCGTAACATAGTCGAATCAGACGACAGCTATCAGCTTCGAGAACCTCGGGTTCCTTACAGCGGCATTTTGGTGCCCGAAAATGACGTTCTAAGCGCTGGAAATGGCCATCTCTGGAACACATATCCTGAAATGTTAACACGTTAGCGCGGCCCGACCCCTAAATGCATTAAAGTCAGGCGGGAAACATACATGGCTTGACGGATGACGGCCGACGGAGAGCGGGGATTCGGAAAACTCTTGGATCTCGCCCTTGAGGGGTCCCTCAATATGAATCAGTTGGACAACTATGACGGGTGGATGTTTTATAATAGTAGGATATAAACCTATCGGAAATTTGAAGACTTTTTACGACGCCGTCAAACTGGAATCGTTTACAAAAAAAAATTGACAGGGCTCTTGTGATGGTTTATGCTTTAAATCAATAGGTTAGCAAACTTTCTGTCACTCCCGCGAAGGCGGGAGTCCAGAACAAGCTAATATTACTGGATTCCCGCTCCCCGATCAGGTCGAGGACAAGCTTCGCGGGAATGACGACATAGGGTGTCTGGAGACTTTTTACAAATTCATCAAACTTGATATGTTCTCAAAGACAGGTGGATATTATTATGAAAGCACATTTTTCTTATTCGCTTCTATTCCTTTTACTTCTGAGCCTTTTCTGTTGCTCCCAAGAGAAACCAGTGGAGAGCAAAATATTAGCCAGAATAAATGATTACAACCTGACCCTTGATGAATTTCACCATCAACTGGCAGCGGAACTCGAGTTTGATAAAGATTTTAAATTGACTGAAGAGGCTAAACAGGAATTTTTAGAAGAACTTATAGTAAAAGAGCTTCTTATACAGGAAGCTAAAAAGTTAAAGCTGGACAGAAAAGATAAATTCATAAGAACAATTGAACGATACTGGGAATCCACACTGATAAGAGACTTGATGGATTTGAAAAGCAAAGAGATACAGAAGGATATTGGTCAGGAAATTAAAGAAAAGAAAAAGACCAGGATGCTTGAGGAATGGATTGGCGATTTAAGAAAAAACGCAAAGATTGAGATCGACCAGGAGCTTCTTTATAAAAATTAAAGTAACTGCCTCGAGGAGATTCATATGCCTGACACTAAACGCTCATATAAGAGAAGACAATACTTTATTAAAAAGGAATTCCAGGTAAAATTTATCCTAAAATTTTGTCTCCTTATTGTATTTGGAGCAATTATATCCACCGGCCTCCTTTTCCTCTTTTCTCAGGACACATTAACCTCTTCTTTTCAGCAGTCAAGGCTTGTCATAAAGAGCACGGGACTGGCCATTCTGCCGTCCGTTCTTTATACCAATCTGATCACTCTCGGGCTGATAGCTATTGCCGCTATAATAGTTACTTTGTTTGTTTCGCACAAAATGGCCGGCCCTTTGTTTCGTTTTGAAAAAGAGCTGAGAAATATAGGGGAGGGAGATTTAACCACGAAGGTAGTAGTCAGGAAAGATGATACGATAGAAAATATGGCAGGTTGCCTCAACAACATGACCTCCGATTTGCATGACAAGATCCTAGATATCCAAACCGAGGTAAAACATATACTCGAATCAGCCTCCAGGCAAAATGCCCCGAAAGGCTTGATTGAGGAGTTGAACCGTCTCCGGGAAAAGATTGCGAGTAACTTTAAAATTTAAAACCACCCTCATGTCAATTCAATATCTTTTAAAAAAAAGCGTTGTGGTATTTATACAACTAAGCCTTTTTTTTTCTCTCTTGTGCGGGGTGGCGCAAGGGGAGACTCTGGCCTGGAAAAATATTGAAACTAAATGCACCGTTATTCATTACCAATCCTTCGAGGACTTGAAAAAATTCAATTATAAAGTGAAGTATGGCCAAGAACAGTGGAGCCTTAAGCGGTTATTTTCCGGCTCGGGACCTAATGACCTCGTAGACGGAATTATAACAAAGGTGGATGTTTTATTTGAGAGGGTGCAAGAGATACTCGATATGCGCAAGAAAATGAAGAAGGTGACCATCAATGTTTACCGTGACAAAGAGCAATTGCATGATGCCTATTCAAAGATATATAAAGGACCCTGTCGCATTCGGGCCTGGTATAGATATGGGAACAACACCGTATACGTCCACGTTAATGATCTGCATGAAGGTATGCTGGCACATGAATTGGCCCATTCCATTATCGACCACTATCTCCTGGTCCGTCCCCCTGCCGCCACTGCTGAGATTTTGGCCCGGTATGTGGATAGTCATCTTAAGGAATAGTAAATGAAGTTTAAAGTGCCTAAAGTGTGAAATGCCTAAAGTTAAGGAGTGCGCCTTCGGCGCAGGCAATTAAGCAGATGGACAACAAAGAGTTCTCAAAGAACCTCGAAAAGGGAACCAGGAAAGACTACATAAAATTGACACCCCACCTTAACTTTAGGCACTTTAGCTCACTTCAAACTTTAGGCACTTCAATTCTATGCTTATGAAAAACTGTAGTGTAGTCATATTGCTTTCCGTTGCGATCTTTTTGCTCTCCTCCTGCGCTCCTCGTTTTCTTCAAATACGACGGGCAGAGCTTCTTTATAAAGAAGGGCAAATCCTTCTTTCAAAGGGGAAGGGGAAGGAAGCGATGTTAAAATTTGAAAAATCCCTTTCATTGGCCAGGGAGGCGGGGTTCAAGGCGGGAATGGCTCACAATTTAAATGAGATGGCCATTATCCATACTGCAAGAGGCGAGTATGCCGAAGCGAGGGAGTTGCTTGCCGAGGCCGTCGAGATTTACAAAGAATTTAATATGGAACCGGAGGTCTCAAAATCTCTGAACAATGTCGCCGTAACTTATGTGAAGGAACGTGACTTTAAGGAGGCCGTTAGCCGGTATGAAGAATTGCTCACGTGGGACGGGAAAACGGATAACCGGTTGGGGATGGGCATAACGCTCTACAACATGGGAGTTATTTATGAGAACCATTTAGGGGAGCGAGAAGAAGCACAAAAGAGATATTCGGAGGCGCTAAAGATTTTTAAGAAATTAGGAAATGAGAAATATATAAAGGCTGTTGAAAAAAATATGGTGATTGATTAATTGTATAGGAATTTCCTTTTTGTTAGACAGGATAAACAGGATGATCAGGATAAAGAAAAATCATGTAAATCATGTTAATCCTGTCAGAGAAGTCCCGCCCCGCCAGGGCGGGGCTAATTAAATCGCTCAACTCAGGTTTTCAAAACTTATAAGACACTCCCACGGAGTAGTTGGCTATCTTGTAATCATATTGGTAGACGCTTTCATCATCGTTGTTGGATCGCGCGATAATGCGCTGCCACTGAGCCAGCAGACCCCAATTCTCGGCAAGGTCGTACCTGAATTTTAATTCTATCACCTCCATGGTCTCCCACTGTTTATCATTCTTATAGCCGCCGGTACTATACTTTGCCCTTCTGTCAGTGTAATCGGTCTTTTGGTAGGAATAGGACAGGCTGGGCGTAAGAGGAAGCAACTCCAAGGTATACGATATATTTGGACGAATCCGGTAAGAACGGTAATCATAGAAGTCAGGCAGGAACACATCATTTGATGGGTCAAGGGTCCCCATGCCGTCATAATAGTTCTGGTTACTGTCCTTCAGACTGTTGTTTAAGTCCAGGCCCACCCGGAGTCTCCCGTCAACGTCATCAAGGATATACCAGCACTTGAGGTCCAGACTGTGCAAGTAATCACGTTGCTCCCTGGAGGTGAGGACGCCATTTGAATTTACCACCTTTTTATCATCAAGGTCCTTGTAGAGAAGGGCATATTCCGCGCCCCACGAAAAACCTGTTTTTTGGGTCCAATTATATCGTGCCCTTGTAATGACGCAGTGGTAATCTTTCTCATCTTCCTCGATACCGATACCGGCGGCAAGGTCAAGAAGGGAGGTGTAGTTGGGATACCGTCTCTTGTAATACTGGGCTCCCAGTTTAAGAGCGCCGTCTCCCCCGCCAAAGTCGAGTTTCCTCATATCAAAGTCAATTCCTGCTCCTGTATCACGGTAATTGTACAGGCCGTTGCTCCAGCCGCCGGGCTCAATGTCTTTGTTGTATGTCGCGGTGTAAAAGAAAGACGGCGTGATGGAATAGCGGGATTCTTTTCCGAAGTCTATACGAACCATAGGCGTTATGGTGTGACGCTGGAATTCGGAACGCTCTTTTGGGCCTATATCGTCAGAATAGAATTCCCGTTTTTTATAGTATTGCCCATCGTACATGAGGATTAAGAAAGTCTTATCATCGAACTTGTACGTCGGAGCAATAAGACCGTTAATAGCGCCGCCCGAAAGAGTGTCGGAACCATGCAGATCCGATAGTGTGTAAAAAGCGGAAAAATGCGCGATGAGCATCAGACGATCCGTGATCTTTTCATAGCCTACGGGCGGGGCCTCTTCAGTTTGTAATTCTTCAGCTATTGATTCTTTTGAAGGCGGTTCTTCAGCCTGCACCGGTTTATTCATGAAGCACAGAAATAAGAGTGCCGGAAGAAATGTTAACAGCCAAGAAACGTTATAAACTCTGTGCGATTTCATTTCCTTCTCCTTGAGGCATAAATTTTTTGACTATGCTTCTACTATTTCTGATGGATTACAGTAAGTATTGTATTGTCTTCTATTGCGGCACAATTTTCCACAGCATGCGGGACATGGGAATATAGACCACGTCAATGGGATTGCTGAAGATATTCGTATTCGCTCCGTTGTCAATGCAAATCTCCAGGTTGTTGTTTCCGATGTTAGGATCACCGGTGACAAGGCCCTCATTAACCCGTAACGCATCCCAGATGTCATAGATTCCACCGAGGCTGCCACCGGAAGCTACTGTGTCTATGTCGCCAACAATATAGCAAGAAACATTGATACTACGACCGTCGCCTAATACGTAATTGAATACACCGGGGTTTGTCGTCGATATCGAATCGATCGTATATCGTCCTTGTGAAGGAGTACCGCTAACGTATACATAACTATCGGTACTGTCATTGATAGTCAGGAGTTCTGTCTCGATGGGCTGTACTCCGTCATTGTTGGGGAGGAACCCACGGAATTCCCTCAAGGACTCATTTGCGGGATTAGTGAACCTGACATACATGGCTTTGAGATCAACAGAGGATAGATTCCACACGTATCTATTAGGGTACGTCCCCTGAGTATCGAGCCACACGTTCCACGGCAGTGACCGCAGATCGCTAGGGAGAGTCGCCGTGAATGTTGTTGTCCAGTCAATGGTCGAGAGCCCCGCAAGACTTCCTGCGCCAGCCCCTCTGAGACAGACATTGAGCACCTGAACCGTCTGGACATTAGGCCGCAGGATATACTGCTGGACTCTCACCCAGTTGCCGTGTACGTCTTTCAAGACCCGGCCGGCCTGGGCATCGGCCTGTTGCATCAAAAAGTCATCACGGGTTCGGATATCACCGGAGGCGAGTTGCCAATTAATGATATCGAGCAGTTTTCCCTCAGCAGCATCGCGATGCATTTCAAGAATCTCCCGGTTAAGACGATCCTCCTCCACCTGTACCGCATAAGCCAGAAAAGGATCGTCGTTGGTCCAGGCCAGGTTCTTCTCACTCAAGAAATGCGTCGGATTTCCCTTCTCATCCACTCCCACCGTCTGTAATCCGGGCGTATATACTCCTTCTGTCCAGTTGTATGACCAACCTTGGTACCCTGCTCCTGCATCTGTGGGGACCAAATAACCCGGAATGAAGTCACCGTTCTCGACGCTTTTTTGGAGTTCATCATTATTACTAATGTTCTTATACGCCTCGATTACGCTCGATTCATCCACAACCGGGGGCGGATCGCCTTGAGAGTAGCACCCTTCCGGCACACCACATCCGCATATGCCCGGTTCGATCTTGTTAGGATCATTGGGGCAACCGTCGTCACAATCAGGGACGCCGTCGCCGTCGGAATCCGTATCAGCTACGCCACAACCGCAGACCCCCGGCGCGATTTTGTTGGGATCATTGGGGCATTCATCGATGCAGTCCGGGGTGCCATCGCCGTCAGAGTCAGTATCAGGGAAGCCGCACCCACAAGTTCCTTCCACGATTTTGTTTGGGTCACTGGGGCACCCGTCATCGCCGTCGGGCGTGCCGTCGCCGTCGGAATCTATGGAATCTATCGCCTCTCGTTCAGTGAGGTCTCTATCATCGGGTAGTTCATCTATGGTGTCGTCGGATGTGCCGCCGCCCTCCGGTTCGGAATAGGCTTCTATCGCTCCCGCCCACAGGTTAAGCGCTTGTAACTCCCAGAGGAAGGCTTCAGCCTGGCCGAAGTTTGGGTCTTCTGCCATGGCCTTTTTATAAGATTCAGCGGCTTTTGAATAGTTGCCGCGATCACTGTGGTCGATCCCCTCGAACAGATAGAGGAGGGCTGTGAGGTTGGTGGTAAGAGGTTTTTTCAGTTCCGCCTCCAACTCGGGTGAAAGCTCGATTTTTAACTCTTTGATGATCTCAAAGAGGAGTTCTTTTTCCATACGAAACAGTTCTGCAAGAAGCTCACCCTCGGTCCAGGGCCAGCCGACTACTTTTTCGGTCTGTACTTTCAACAGGTTGGATTTTAGTTGGAACAACTCCTCGATTTTACCCTTGAGGATATCTCCTCCAACCAGGAGTTCAACTCCTAATAGTTTTCCCATTTGAGAGGAGGTCGAGGGCTTAACCAGTCCGGAGACTTCAAGGTCTAATTCTTCTACGAGGGCCTGTACCTTCACCCTTTCCACCACTTGAATCTCTTCTACCTTGGAAAGGTCGGTTATGAGCATAAGAGTGAGACCCTTCTGAAGAATGTCCAAATCCGACCACCCTGTCTTGTTGGAGAAGTAAAGGACCGCCACGGTATTGGGAGCGCTGACGGTCTTGAGGGCTTTTTCCTGTTCTATAGCCCCTTTTGCCCATGCTTTTACTTCATCAGTTACGACCTGACCGGCCCATGCCGGCGCGGTGAACAGAACCCAAATCAGCAGAAAGCTTAACAGCACGCTTAATGATTTTTTATTCATGCCGGACCCCCCTAAATTCTCATACTGAACCTTTTTGACCTGTGCGGTTAGTATTTATCGTGTTTTGTCAATGAGAAGGCGTCGTAGGGGCGGCTTTACGCCGCCCACCAAATTGATTTCGGGCGGGAAACCCGCCCCAACGGGAACTTGCCGATGACAATTAAATTTCGTAGGTTGGGTTGAGCCCGTCCTAATAGGACGAAACCCAACATAACGGCCTTTTGTACCAACATTAAAATATGCAGCTATGTTGTATAATACAGCTCATTATCTCAAAACCATAAAATATCTTTTGCCCACAATGTGCAAGGGACTTCATAAAAATAATGCGAATTCTATCGCATATAGACAGGAATGTAAAGAAAAAAGGTTCAAAAAATTGCAAGGATCTTCAATTCGTAATTCCGGCTTGTCCGGGTTGCGAGGCAACTATCATGAAGTGCGAAATTGGGGTTCCGGCAACCGGCGGTTACAGTAAATCCTTCCACAGCATGCGGGACATGGGAATATAGACCACGTCAATGGGATTGCTGAAGATATTCGTATTCATTCCGTTATCGATACAGATTTCGAGGTTGTTGCTTCCGATTTTAGGTGCGCCGGGCTCATTTATCTGCAATGCATCCCAAATTTTATCGATGCCGCCCTTGCTCCTCCCGGTGCAGTCTATGTCGCCCACAACATAGAAGGCAACATTGATACGTTGGGGGTTATCAACCCCGGATGGAAACACATAATCGAATCCAAATTCACGGAGATCAGCCGGCTCGACATGATAGGACCCGTTCTCAAAAGCGCCGTCGGCATCATAACCATACGTCTCCGATCCGGTCTGTGAGGTCAAGGTCAGTTGTTATCATTACGACATACGAGCCTGATCTGGAGGAATGGATCGATTATAAAACAAGGAGATGAGTTGTCATGAAATGCGTTTTTTGTGGGGGTACAGTGAAAAAAAAGCAGGTAACGTTCAGTTATGAAGATGGCGACAAATATATTCTTGTTGAAAATGTACCAGATGAGGTTTGTACTAGATGTGGAGAGAAAACCTACTCTCCCGAAATTACTGATGAAATATTGAAATTTGCAAAAAATAAGTTTAAGCCTGTGAAAACCATAGAGGTTCCAGTGTATGATTTCGCGGCAAAGATAAAACAATTGTCAACGGTCGTTTAAAGTTCCAGACATTCGATATAAACCTCAAGCAAATTTTGCAACAGGGTGTAATATACGCGCGTAGGCTGTCAGTAGGCATCCATTGGAATGTTGAATATTCTGGTGTTTCTATCATTCAATCAACAGTGGCACTGATACGGAATGGAAGAATCAACTAATGGGAAACCTTGGGTCATTATCTGCTCTTGACTCTTGCTTGTTGAGCTCACAATATTACATACCTATGGGGCAGGCGAGGTAATGATTTAGGAATTAAATCATAGCGAGAAACCATGAGACAGGCAGCATTAAGGCATTGGAGCCAACTTCAAAATCTTTTTTGGAAAGAAGCAGGCCCTTCTTAAAATGTCTGATCATGGTGATGCTGTCTCGCAACGTAACGTGATTCTGGTATTTCACCTCAATAGATTGTGGCCCCTCCTGATCAAGAAACACAAAATCGACTTCTTTACCCACCTTGCTTTGCCAATAAAAGAGATCTGAAATCGAAGACAGGCCGGAGTTTACAAATCGGCTTTTCCTCAAAAGATAACTCCCTACGACAGCTTCGATAAGCATGGAGTCTTCAATCTTTAAATAAGGATGATATGTGAGTAAAACAGTGCTAATGACGGGATCAAAGGGGTAGATTTTTTTCCCTTTTCTTAGCTTTGGCAAATTTTTGTTGGTATCTAAGGCTTGAAGGAAATAAAGGATATAGGAGTCAGAAAGTATACTGATGTAATCGTGTGCCGTGTGGTGGGAACCCATGCCCGTTTCCACTGCAAGCTTTTTCCAATCGACAGGAGTTCCTATGTGTTTCAAGATGGGAAGCGCCATGTGCATTAGAAGCGAGGTGTTTTTTTTCAATCTCGCCATATCTCCCTCAATAATTGCTCGGAAAGTCATAAGGAGGTGTTCATCGGGCTCTCCCTTTAGATGGGCATCAATCCATGCAGTGAACCCCCCTGTTTTAAGGTAAGCGTGCAAGGCTCCCTCTATCTCAGTTTTGTACATGCGAAAATCAAAAAAGTCTTCTTCTTTTTTTTCTAAAATTTCGGAGATAGAATCAACCGGGGCGAGTTTTATTTGAGGATAAATAATGCTCAAAAATTGACGGAAAGACAGGGGCAATAGAACAAAGTCGCATCCTTTTCCCCGCCTGCCTGGAAGTTTTTCGGAACTTTTTTTGAGATCAAGAGCCGAAGAACCAGTAACAACATAGGTAGCATTCCTGTCAAAACCCATATCAATAAGAACCTTTATTCCGCGCGGCCACTCTGGAAGAAAAGAGGCTTCATCCAGAAAAAGGTATCTTCGGTTGGAGGTTGCGATGGTCTTAAAATAATAAAGGATAACCTCCAGAACCTCATCTACGGTTCTGGCGGCGTCTATGGAAAGAAAGAAAATGTCTTTTTCCGAAACTTTTTTGTCGGCCAGGAGATTTTTAATAAAAAGCTTGATCAGGGTGGTTTTGCCTACCTGTCTCGGCCCCTTGATTATGTGAAGCGCGTCCTCCTGCAGGGAAGTCTTGAGCAAGGGTGGGCGCCATTTGATTTTGGATGCTTCGAAGGTTTGGATGTGCTTGTCTTGTTGGATGGCTTGCCTGTCGCGCCACCACGGATTCATATCAAAAATAAAATCTATTAAAGCCATACATCCTTCCTTTGTTGTTTTTGCAATGCCATAAAATAAAAATCTTATGGCATTAAATTGCCATAATTTTATCCTCCGCACAATTTTTTGTCAACACAAAAGAATCAATTCCTGGTAGTCCCTACAAAGCAGTGCAGGTTTGGGAATACTGATGGGGGGACGCTCATTAGCTTATAAGTTTCTGTTTTTTTCTTTCCTCACCATACAAAATTTTCTAGGTTCATCGGGTTCCTGATTCCCACCATTTTAAAGTATCTCTTTTGGTCTGAAGTAGTATTGCTTACTTTTCGGAAAGTCTTGGTTCTGTCTTCCCTTTTCTAAAACTCAAGGATATATTATTGACAAATTTAATATTTCAGTGTTATTTGCAGGCCGGATTTTGTGTAAGATTTGTACCTCAAACTGTTCGAAATTTAGTCGGATAACTATCATAATTCGGGATAGCGTAGGTGATGGATGAAAAAAGGTTTAATACGAATTTTGATTTTTCCTGTGATTGGACTATGGCTGGGTTTTCCTCAAATTGGATTCTCAGAAACAGAAACACAACAGACGGCGGCATACACCTTGGGCGAAATTGTGGTTACCGGCGAACCGGTGGGAGTGGAGTCTATCGGTACGGTACGGGAAATAACCGCCGGCGATATTACCCGGCGGCATGCACGAACCCTGGACCAAGCCTTGGAACTGCTTCCTGGGCTGGACGTCCGTACCGGAACGGACGGCGTTCCGCGGGTCGATCTTAGGGGTTTTCGGTCTCGGCACGTGCTGCTGATGCTGAACGGAATTCCCTTTAATTCCGCTTTTGACGGACAGTTCGATCCGAGTATCATTCCGGTGGAAAATATCGCCAAAATAAAAGTGTCTTATGGTAATCATTCGGTACTATACGGCCCAAGTGGACTTGGCGGTGTGATCAACATCATTACCAAAAAAGGTACGAAAGGCCTTCAGGGCTCTGCAAAACTGGAAACCGGAGAGCGTCACAGTAACCTGGGACGCTTTATGGTCTCTGGCGCCAAAAACCAGTTTGACGCTTTTGTCAGCGGCAGCGTACTGGACAGCGACGGCTTTGTACTGTCCGATGATTTTAAGCCTACCTCTGAAGAAAACGGCGGCCTGAGAGAAAACAGCGATAATGAAAATAAAAACCTTTTTGCCAACTTCGGGTATAGCCCGAATAATATCTGGAAAATCGGACTGGTCGCCAACGCGACCCGGGGCGAGTTCGGCAAACCGCCCATTACCATTAACAATAAGTCAGACCACTTTGCTTCCAGCCCCAAATACGAGCGAATGGACGATTACGACAGCTTTTCCGGACAGATTTCCATAAACTGCGATCTGCCTGGCCCTTTGGGCCTGCGTGGGTGGCTCTTTGCCAATCGACT
>Ga0255436_1039_pt1 | contig 21847 bp, 22 predicted proteins | sample ANMaggSSYBR02I10_FD_182655 | JGI IMG/M metagenome (GOLD analysis project Ga0255436, IMG submission 182655) | Sediment cell enrichment communities from methane seep in Santa Monica Basin, California, United Staets - ANME aggregate JGI... | ecosystem: Environmental > Aquatic > Marine > Cold seeps >...
CAGATTTATGAAACAAACAGACCGCTGGTGAGTTGTTACAAGTTTGTAAATTTCTGTTTAATATTGTTTTCAAAGGGATATCATGGAATTTTCATAGAGGGACTGCCTTACTTTGCTTTTCCGGAAAAAATGAAGTTCTGGTTACAAAAAATTATTGAAATGCCGGACGAAACATTACGAAAATTCGGTCTTACAATCATGTTAATAGGTCTGTTTATAGTTTATTTGGGGAAAAGGTAGGAATCGTGTTTTCAATAACTGACTATAACTACGACCTTCCAAAGGAACTTATAGCTCAAAAACCGATTGAAAAGAGGGACCAATCAAAACTCATATTTTTGCATCGGAAAACAGGAAGTCTGTCGCATCATAACTTTTATGAGCTTTTTGATCTACTTTTACCAACTGATGTTCTGGTTGTTAACAATACCGAAGTCATTCCGGGAAAACTTATTGGGAAAAAAAATACCGGCGGAAAGGCAGAGGTGCTTATTCTTGATTATTCCAACGCCCATGACAAAAAAGGAAATAATACTTTTGTTTACGAGTGTCTGATAAAAGCCTCTAAACGCCCAAGAAAGGGCACATCCATTTTTTTCGATCAGGGGCTGAAAGCAGAGGTTATAAACTTTAGTAATGGGATCTATTCATTAAAATTTACATGCAGGGGTAATTTCGAGGAATTTCTTTATCGTATCGGAAAAGTTCCTCTTCCTCCTTACATAAGGCGGGATAAAGGTGAAATTCCCTGTGATGACAAAAAATCTTATCAAACAGTTTATGCCTCTCAAAAAGGCGCTATTGCAGCACCAACAGCAGGCCTTCATTTTACGAAAAAATTCATTGAAAAACTAAAACTAAAAAACATCAAGATAGTTGAAATTACCCTGCACGTGGGATATGGTACATTTTTGCCTGTAAGGGTTTCAGATATAAGGGATCACAGGATCCATTCTGAATGGTGTACAATCCCTGAAAAAAGTGCAGAAATTATAAATAACGCAAAAGCAAACAAAAGCCGGATCATAGCCGTTGGAACGACTTGCGTTCGCTCATTGGAATATCTATCTGATACTAATGGGGATATTATAAGCAACAGCGCAAACTGTGATCTATTCATATATCCCGGGTACAGGTTTAAAGTTATAGATGCAATGATTACAAATTTTCATTTGCCGAAGTCAACACTTCTGATGCTTGTATCGGCTTTTGCGGGCCGCAAAAATATTCTTAATGCTTACAGGGAAGCGATTAAAGAAAGGTACAGGTTTTTCAGCTATGGTGACGCCATGTTTATTGGATAGTGAACGCTTACGATTTTTAGTAAACCCTGAACCTTTGAACCCTGAACCTTTGAACGCTTATAGATATGACCAATTTCAATGTAGTTGCAAAATGCAAAAAAACAAAGGCAAGGGCAGGATTGCTTCATACTCGTCATGGTATTGTTGAAACCCCTGTTTTTATGCCGGTTGGGACCCTTGCGACAGTAAAGTCATTGTCCCCTGAAGAACTTCTAAAAGCCGGAACTCAAATAATCCTTGGCAACACATACCATCTGTATTTAAGGCCGGGATGTGAAGTGATAAACCTGTTTTCCGGCCTTCACGGATTTACAAACTGGCACAGGCCGATTCTGACCGACAGTGGCGGATTCCAGGTCTTTTCGCTTGCAAAACTTACAAAAATAAATGAGGAAGGCGTTACTTTTCAGTCCCACATCGATGGATCAAAGCATTTGCTGACTCCTGAAAAGGCTGTTGAAATTCAGATCTGCCTCAACTCAGATATAATGATGTGCCTGGATAATTGTATTGCCTATCCATCAAGCAAAAATGAAGCAAAAGTCTCAGTAGAACTAACTTCAGCATGGGCAAAAAGATGTAAAAAAGTTTGGAATGAAAACAAAGGCGCTCAAAATTTACTGTTTGGAATAATTCAAGGAGGCATGTTCAAGGATCTTCGCAAAATCTCTGCTGAAGAGATGGTGGAAATCGGTTTCAACGGCTATGCAGTCGGCGGGTTGAGTGTCGGGGAACCTAAAGATATAATGTTTGATATTGCAGAGTTTACACTCCCTGTTCTGCCGGATACAAAGCCAAAATATGTTATGGGAACAGGAACGCCTGAAGATCTCGTAGAGCTTGTTTCTCTTGGCGCAGATATGTTTGACTGTGTTATCCCGACAAGAAACGCCAGAAACGGCCAGATGTTCACAAAATCCGGCACAATAAATATCAGCAATTCACGTTTCAGGTATGACACAGATCCTGTAGAAGAAGGATGCACATGTTATACGTGCCGTAATTACTCAAGAGCCTATTTACGCCACCTGTACATGGCAAAAGAGCTACTTTCCTATCGTTTGAATACAATTCATAATATTCATTATTATACAAGCCTCATGAAAAAAATACGGGAAGCAATATTAAAAGATGAGTTTGCAACTTTTAGAAAAGATTTTTATAATAGCATTAAATGAAAAAATACCATCATATAAGCAACCTTAAATTTAAAGGTGATTTCCTGATGTTAATCATTGATGGAAAAAAGAAAAACTTTATATTAAAGAAAATATCATCTTCTCTTGAAAAAGCTACGGATGAAGAAAGAAATACTTTTGAGATTTCTCCTTCAGGATATGGTATCCATTGGCCTTTGTTAGATGAAGATATTTCTATAGACGGTCTGCTTGGGATTATCCATACTCCGGAACTGAAGAGAAAAATTGCATAACAATCGCATGTTCGTGCCGACACCCAAGTATGAAGATTGTTATTGATAATTCAATGTAATTCCGTGAAAATACGTGGAGAACTATTATAAAAATAATAATTAAGGAGAATAATATAATGATAAAAGAAAAAGTTTTGGAAATTATGGAAAAAATAAGGCCTTCGCTTCAGTCTCACGGAGGAGATGCGGAACTTGTTGATGTGGTTGACGGCGTGGTTAAATTGCGCTTGAAAGGCGCCTGTTCAGGGTGCCCGATGTCGCAAATGACAATTAAAGACGGAATCGAAAAAATTATGAAAAAGGCACTCCCGGAAATCAAGTCTGTTGAATCCGTGGACTAAAGGTTATTATGACGATTGCAAAAAAGATTGAGGCAACGCTCTCTGAATCTTCATGGATACGCAAAATGTTTGAAGAGGGAGCGCGCCTCAGGGCAAAGCATGGCGCAGGCAATGTATATGACTTCAGCCTTGGCAACCCAAACCTTAATCCTCCAAAAAATTTCAGTGACAATCTGATAGATGCCGCCAAGTCCTCTGTGGAGGGGAATCACGCTTATATGCCCAACGTTGGTTTTCCTTATGTTCGCAAATCTGTGGCCGCCTATGTTTCAGTGGAACAGCAGGCAGGGGTCTCTGAAAAAGAAATAATAATGACCTGTGGTGCAGCAGGGGCTCTTAATGTTATTTTTAAAACAATATTAGATCCCGGCGATGAGGTTATTACTCCATCCCCTTATTTTGTTGAATACAAGTTTTATGCTGATAACCATGGCGGAATATTAAAGACAGTGCCGACAAAGCCTGATTTCAGTCTGAATATAAATGCAATTTCATCTGCCATCAATAATAAAACAAAGGCAGTACTTATAAATTCTCCGAACAATCCTACAGGGCAAATATACAGCAAAGAAAGTCTAATTGAACTTGGGACTGTATTAAATAATAACGGGGAAAAAACAGGCAGAACTATTTATCTTATTTCCGATGAGCCATACCGTAAAATCGTCTATGATGGAATCACAGTTCCAAGTATATTTAACTGCTACAGAGAAAGCATAATTGCCACTTCTTATTCCAAGGATATTTCCATACCCGGCGAGCGTATAGGATATATTGCAGTTAATCCGGAAGCAGTTTTTAAAGAAAATCTTATCAGCGGAATCGCTCTGGCCAATAGAATTCTTGGGTTTGTTAATGCTCCTGCTCTTATGCAGCGGATAATAGCTTCAATACAGGGAGCAAGCGTTGATATATCTGAATATCAAAGAAAAAGAGATATTCTATGTAATAACCTTACGGAATGCGGTTACGAATTTGTCAGGCCATCCGGAGCCTTTTATCTCTTCCCAAAATCTCCTGTGCCTGACGACGTAAAATTTGTGAAAGCTCTGCAGGATGAATTGATTCTTGTAGTGCCGGGCAGCGGTTTTGGCTGCCCTGGTCATTTTAGGATAGCTTTTTGTGTGGATGATGATATTATTATAAACTCTATTCCAGGGTTCAAGAGGGCAATTCAGGGCTACGTCATTTAAGCTGATAACCTGCTGACTTAACGAGAATCGTTTATTTATGGGATTTTCTATAAATTCGAAGCACGAAACACGAAATCCGAAACAAATACGAATGACCAAAATCAAAAATTCTAAACGTGTTGAGCCCCGCAAATATTGGATAACTGCCTGAAATGTTTTGGTCATTTGATATTCGAAATTAGATATTGTTTCGAGTTTCGATATTCGGATTTCGGATTTTGAAGTCTCCAGAAACTCCTAATATAAAGCTTTAGCACCGACTTTGACGTTTCCATAGAGGGCAATTGAAAAATTTAGATAGTATTTATATTTTACCAAAAATAAATGGACAGAAAAGCTTAAGGAAATGTAATAATGGGCATAGTGGAAGATAAGATAAAAGATCTAAAGAACAGAGAAGCAAAGGTCCTGGGAATGGGCGGCGAAAGAATGGTTGCAAAACAGCGCGAAAAAGGAAAGCTGACCGCCCGTGAACGATTAAACCTTTTATTTGATACAGGAACATTTCGGGAAATCGACATGTTCGTAAAACACCGGTGCGTGAATTTCGGCATGGAAAAGACCGAAATTCCATCAGACGGAGTTATAACCGGCCACGGCCTTGTTGAAGGCAGGCCTGTATTCGCATTTTCCCAGGATTTTACCTCCAGAGCCGGCACGCTCGGCGAAATGCACGCAAAAAAAATCTGCAAAGTTATGGATCTTGCATTAAAGGCCGGAGTACCTTTTGTCGGCATAAATGATTCCGGTGGAGCAAGGATACAGGAAGGAATTGATGCGCTTTCCGGTTTTGGAGAGATCTTTTTCCGCAACTCTGCATGCTCCGGAGTTATTCCACAAATCTCGGCAATAATGGGACCGACCGCAGGTGGAGCAGTCTATTCACCAGCAATGACCGACTGGATATTCATGGTTAAAAAAAGCAGCTACATGTTTATTACCGGCCCGGAAGTTATCAAGGCTGTAACAGGAGAACAAATTTCCTTTGAAGACCTCGGAGGAGCCATGACGCACAATGAAAAAAGCGGTGTGGCTCACTTTGCCTGTGAAAACGATGAAGATGCTGTAAACCAGATAAAAAGACTTCTGTCATATCTGCCTTCAAATAATATGGAAGATCCGCCCGAGATTAATCCCGAGGATGATCCCAATAGAATAGATCCAACGCTTGACACAATTATTCCGGACAACCCAAACCAGTCTTATGACATGAAAGATGTGATACGTTCAATTGTTGACAAGGGAGAATTTTTTGAGCCTCATGAGTTCTTTGCTTCCAATATAATCGTATGTTTTGCCAGACTTAATGGAAAAAGTATAGGTATCATCGCAAATCAGCCCATGGTTCTTGCCGGATGCCTGGAGATTAATGCATCTGACAAAGCCACACGTTTTATCCGCTTCTGCGATTCTTTCAACATTCCTATTCTTACAATCGCTGATGTCCCGGGTTATATGCCTGGAAGCCAGCAGGAATGGGGAGGAATTATTCGTCACGGTGCAAAGCTCCTCTGGTGCTATTCAGAGGCAACCGTGCCTAAAATGCTTCTAATCACCAGAAAAGACTACGGTGGCGCCTATATTGCGATGTCATCTAAACATCTGGGGGCAGACATGGCTTTTGCCTGGCCAAGTGCACAAATTGCGGTAATGGGAGCAGAAGGTGCCGCCAATATAATACATAGAAAAGAAATTAAAGGGAGTGATGATCCTGTTGCAAAGCGAAAAGAAAAAGTAGAAGAATACGAAGAACTTTTTTCAAATCCTTATTGTGCAGCAAGCAGGGGCTATATTGACGCTGTTATTATCCCGAGCGAAACAAGGCCCCGCCTGATCGAGGCTCTGGAAATTATGTGCAGCAAAAAGGAGTTCAGGCCACCTAAAAAACATGGGAACATTCCTGTGTAGTGGGTAACCGAAAACCTCATATTTTCGATCAGAAATTCGGGTCTGTGGTGAACCGTTCGATCTTTCCGGAAAATTTCCTGCATTCGGAGGGTTTGACCGGGGCGAGCCTTCCACAGAAGGGACACTGCTTTGTCGAGCCGGTTGGGATGCTCTCAATCGTTTGGGGCTTCCGCGTGCAGCAGTCGCAGATGATCAATGGCGTATCGGATGATTCCCAATTGTATGATCTCTTGCCTAACGGCTCCAGCGGACGTTCCTTAGTTGTGCTGTTGAGCCGCTACGTTAAACCTTAAGGAAGTCGCATGGGAATAAGCGAAAAATTTAGTACATTCTGTAGCAACTTGCGAATGACCAATACGGTAGTATCAAATGTTCAATACCGATACAAAAGAATTACAAAGCAGCTAAATGCTGACTTTAGGAACATTGACTCGGACACTATGTATAGTCTTTATGTTGGCTCCTATGGCAGGGGAACAGCAATTCACGTAAGTGATATTGATATGATCATCGAATTGCCCTACTCAGTATATCAACAGTATGACAATCACAATGGTAATGGGCAGTCTGCTTTATTGCAGGCAGTAAGGGATTCTATTAAAAAGACTTATTCGACTACCCATGTAAGTGGTGATGGGCAAGTCGTGCAATTAAATTTTGATGATGGAATATGCTATGAAATTGTTCCAGGATTTATAAATAAAGACAATAAAAGTTTTACGTACCCAGATACTAATAATGGTGGTTCATGGAAGACAACCAAGCCTCGTGCTGAAATAAACGAAATAAGAAATGGTGATAATCGGTGGAACAACAACCTAAAGCGTCTTTGCCGTATGGATAGAGCTTGGAAAGATCAATGGAATGTTCCGATGGGTGGATTATTAATTGACACTCTCGCATATAACTTTCTTGATCAGTGGGAGTCTTCAGATAAATCATATGGTTATTATGATTGGATGATTAGGGATTTCTTTATATATTTAAAAAATCAAGATCCAAACAAAAAGTATTGGCTTGCGGTAGGCAGCAATCAATATGTTTATAGAAAAGGCAACTTCGAATATAACGCATTACGTTGTTACAATATTTCAATAGAAGCTTTGGAATACGAAGAAAATAATCAAAATTGGTCAGCAAACCAGAAATGGCGAGAAATATATGGAACAAAATTCCCAGATTAAAATTCTCGAGGATCAAATTCGTGAATGCCACGGCCGCGTGGTTTGGACGCATAAAACACATGAAAAGTGTGCTGATATTTTGAACTCTCGAAATAGCAACATTAAGCTATGGCAAATCATACTATCAGCAATAACAACTTCAGGCATTTTTATTACTGTATTAGGGGAAAGCAAAGAGGTTGGGATTATAGCCGCAATTATTTCTATGCTTACTCTTGTACTAAGCACTTACGTAAAAAAATATGATCTCGGAGGTATGGCCCAGAAACATGCAGCAGCAGCTACTTCGATCTGGGATGTTAGAGAGAAATATTTTTCTCTACTTACTGATATTGGCTACCAACGTAAGGCGGGACAGACTGTAAATTCAATCAGTTAGCAACTCCTTAAATTTTGCTTGATTGTGGAATTGCCATAGAACCAAAATGGCGAAAAGTGTCCCGCTTTAAGTTGGTAGCCCTGATATTCGTGCGGGAGTTGTTAGAGAAGAAGATATTAGAGAAATAAGAGATAAATTGCAAAGTGATCTTCATAAATTATATAAGGGGTCCCCAAGGACTTTGACAAAAGCATATAACGAAGCATCAAAAGCCTTAAAAGAAATGGAAGAAATGACGTTTAGTGATGAAGAAATAGACAAATTTCTACCAAAATCCATGAGAAAGTCCGAAAGTAAAAATGAAAGCGGCTTATAACAATCGCGTCAACTCGGACTGACAAAAGCGTCGTTCGCTATTGCTCACTATGCTTTTGCCGGCCGGTTACGCGAAGCGTCAGCATAAAGGATTATGTTTCCAACCCAATAAGTTCATTGTAGGAATAATGTGTGGACGACAAAACTGAAAATATGGATAAAAAAATAACTGATCGCCTATGTGAACTACTGGACTACGTTCGTCATGTTGGAATGCTCAATCAAAAACCGGTGTTTAGAATTGATGAATATCGTCATTTAAACATTTGGGAACATCAACTCAAGGGACGTATTGGTATTCAGCATAATGTTACTGATTCAGACGGTATACCTATTTGGTTAAGAATAGAGCGTTTAAATAGGATAGCTCCGCCATCATTACCGGAGCAGTTACAGGAATGGGTGACCGTTAGTAATGATCCAGAAAATTATCCCCAAATCAAAGATAAATTAATAAAAACTTTACCAGAAAGAGAAGCAGAAAATCTGATAAAAGAAGGAGTCGTTAATGAAGACGATGTTCATGAGCCGCTCAAACATCAAAGCCCAGAGATAAAATTAAAAGATATAATATTCAGATTAGATAATAATCCAGAAATAAAGAATGAGATTGACAATTACCTCAATGAGCAATGGTTTCTATGGTCTGTAGAAGAAAAGCCACGCAGAGAAACAATAAAAATATACGATTCTCTGTTTAGCCTTCAACAAACGATAGAAGCGCAAGGAGATGAACAACCCATAGAACTTATATGGGGCATAGGCATTGCTCGCTGGTTGTGTGAAGGCCATAAAATTGATTATCCGTTGCTTGAAAAAGCAGTTGAGATAGAGATCAACCGAAAAGATGGTTCCATTCTAATTCATCCAAGGAATACAGATCCAAGTCTTGCCGTCACTGCATATTTTGCATTAGAAAATCCAGGTGTCGATGCATTATTGCGTTTCGGGAAAAAACATTTTTCAGAGTTATCTGAAGATGTGGAATTTTCACCCTATATTCACGAAAGCTTTGAGCCTGTTCTCAGGCAAGCATCAACTCATTTGAGTGAGAGCGGTATATACTGGCCTGATATCAATCCTAATAAAGAAAACCGTGAACCAAAAAAAGTTAGTAAAATATTCGAGGTCACAGATAGCTGGGTCATTTTTGCAAGACCTAGAAGTGCAAGTGGATTTGTGCTGGACATTGAGCGGTTTCAGAAAAAGTTAGAAGAATCAAAAGATGACCTTCCACGCCCCATCAAAAAATTGGTAACGGAGTTGTCAGACAAAAAACCACTTTTTACTGGAAGTGGAATCTCTTCAGGTGGCGAAACTCCGTCATCACCCACATCCAAGATGGAAAGATCCGAATTGTTTTTTCCAAAAGCTTTTAATGATGCACAAGTGCAAATAATTGATAGGCTTGAAGAGAGTGATGGTGTCGTAGTTCAAGGGCCGCCTGGCACAGGGAAAACACATACAATCGCTAATATCATTTGCCATTACCTTGCCACAGGACGTAGTGTTTTAGTTACATCAAAGGGTGAACCGGCCTTATCTGTCCTTCAGGAACAAATACCAGAAGAACTGAGAAATTTAACAATCAGCCTTCTTACAAATGAAAGGCAAGGGATGAAGCAGTTGGAAGCTGCTGTTCAACTACTGGCGGGTTTGGTGAGTCAAACAGACATAGTGGAATTAAAGCGAGAAGCAGAATCAAGCCAGCTACGTGTCAAACAACTTAAAAAAGAGATTAGGCAAATTGATAGTGAAATTAAAGAATGGGGGGTAAAACAACTAAACCCAGTTGACAAGAAACTGTCGGGAACCAGCACCGAAATAACAGCAATGGAATTAGCTCAGCAGGTCATTGGTGATGCAAGAAATCATGAGTGGCTTCCAGATGAACTAGGATCGTCTGAAAAGTTCAACCCTAAATTTTCTGACTCTGATATTGCCAAAATTAGAACGGCAAGAAGGAAATTAGGTAAAGATATAGCTTATGTTGACAAGCGTATACCTAAGCCACAGGACATGTTGGATACTGCGAATATTGTCGTCATCCATGATGATTTGGCAACATCGGCAAGAATAGCAGAAGATACAAAAAAGAATCATATTCCTCCTTTAGCGGTATCCGTGGAAAAGTCGGTAGATCGCGCTAAGAGTTTGATAAAACCACTAAACGATCTCTTAGAACTTCTTAAACAAATTGATGACTCTCAATGGATTGGGAGAATATTTTATTCATGGATCAATGGCTCATTAGAAAATAGTGAGAATATTGATCTCTTTGATGATCTGAAGTGTGAACTTTCCAATCTATCTCAGCAAAGACAAAAATTTGTAAAAACGCTTGTCGAGGTAAACGCCCCATCCTTCTCTATGGAGCATGTAATTAGTGCGTTAAGTAACCTGATCAATGACAAAAGACCATTTGGCCTTTTTTCCTTTGGAAATAAAGAAGCTAAAGCAATTATCAAGCAGATACGTGTAAGTGGTGAAACACCAGTTAATACTGAACAATGGCAACTGGCTTCAGACTATGTGGCATTTCAAGAGAATATGCGTAAATTTATTATCAAATGGAACCACGCTGGCCAAGAGCTGGACTTGCCTGAATTGTTATATACCTATGGTAGTTTATTTAAAGATGCTCAATTCATTTACGCCGTAATCAGTAAGGCCGAACAAATAGCAAAGGATTGGAATACTGTTAGGGGAGAACTAATTGAATTATTTCCTCATGGTATTGAAGTTGACAAACTACCTAAAAACAAATTTGAAATTGAAAAAACCATTCAAGCTATTGAGTTAAATACGTCACGTATAAGCCTTGGGGTTCAGCGTTTAAAGTTGCAAGATTTAACCGATAAGTTGAAGCAATCAGATGGTGATATATCTGAAAAAATAAGAAACTTTATTGGGAATGTTATCGGCAATCCGTCATATTCCTCAGACACTGTAATGCAAGAATCGCAAAGCTTTATAACTGAGCTGGATAGACTTAATAACCTTTCGGCTTATTTGCATGACGTTGAAGATATTTCGGAAAGAATAGCTGATTCCGGTGCCTCTAAATGGGCAGAGAAATTAAAAACAGAGCCCCTCTTTGCAACAGAAGATGAATTAACCCCAGTAGACTGGTATAAATCATGGCAATGGAAACGGCGTGAGCAATATTTACGAGGAATTGATGGACGGGAACAACTTAAAAAATTATCCAACAAACGATCGCAGCTTGATCATGATTTAAAAAGAATATTTTCTGAATTAGTTCGTATAAAAACGAATATCGGTTTGCAAATGAATATGACTGAGCGCGTCCAAGGCGCATTGATGCGCTTTGTATCTGCTGTTACAAAAATTGGAAAAACAGGTAAAGGGAAAAGAGCACCTCGACATCGTAGGGATGCCTATAGAGCAATGCAAGATTGTTATGGAGGCGTTCCTTGTTGGATTATGCCTACATGGCGTGTCAGTGAAAGCCTACCCTCAGATTTCGGATCGTTTGCCTTGGTTATTATTGATGAAGCATCACAATCAGATATAACCGCATTACCGGCAATCATGCGTGCTAAAAAATTACTAATCGTTGGTGACGATAAACAAGTTAGTCCGACCGCTGCATTCTTAGCAGAAGAAAAGATACTCCAGCTAAAGCAGAATTTTCTTAGGGATCAACCGTTTGCAGAATTGTTTCTTCCGGGTGTTTCTGTATATGATCTTGCAAATGCCGTATTCCCGAGCCAGCGCATTATGTTGACAGAACATTTCAGATGTGTGGAGCCAATAATACGGTTTAGTATGCAGTTTTATAACGAGCCGCTAATTCCACTAAGAATTCCAAAAGCATCTGAAAAACTTACACCCCCATTAATTGATGTTTATGTCAAAGATGGGCATCGTGATGAAAGAAAAAAAATTAATAAGGTTGAAGCAGGAACAATTATTTCTGAAATAAGGTACTCATTTGTAGCGGCTATTCCATTGATGGACAGGCACAGGAATTTATTGATGCAGGTGTTCAGGGCTTCATTCAAAAGCCTTTGACAATCGTAGAAATATCAAAGAAACTGAAGAAAATTTTGGAGGCCAAATAAAAAATTATTTGGAGAGATAAAAATGTTACAACAAACGCAGGAAAAAATATTTTCAAGCCTTAAAATTTCAAAAGACCAACTACTGAACGAGATATCAGTACTTTTGGTTAAACAGCAATTATCAGAATATTTAATGGAAATTGAGTATCTGGAAAGTAAGTATAATAAAAAATTTGAAAAATTTGATCATGATTTTAGAAATCAGAAAGCCTCGTATGAAATGGAAAACGACTGGATGAAATGGAAATTTGCGATTGAAAGCCAGGATTATTGGCAAAATATTCTGAAATAAAAAACTTATGATACTCGATATTATTGAAAAATATTCAGAAGTTATACTAACTTATGATATTCAAAATTTTAAGATCGTTGGTCCATCTTATCATTTATCATGTAATATCAAGATGACGAATAAATCTCAGCTTTTTGTCAAAGATTATCTTTTTTTGGATGGCTATAGAAAGTACTCATTTCATTGGCAAGACGAGAATGGCAATTGTATTTTTCGATGGGACAATGCGCCTCACCATCAAGATGTTGTTACTTTTCCGTATCATAAACATATTGGAAAGGAAGAAAATATTAAAGAATCACAACCTATGAAATTAGAAATTGTTATGGAATATATCAGCAGTCAAATTCGAAAAATGACTTAACTAATAAGCAACGAAACCGCTTAACAATCGGATTCAGTGGTAGGATTCGCCTGAACATGAGTTTCCGTTCAGGCACTATTTATCACGGAGGGTAAATGTGGATGAAAACAATAAGAAGCTGGTAGCCGCAACATCGGCAGTATTAAGATATATACAACAAGAAGAAGAAATAATATATACGCAGCCATGTCCGGCAGCCGCTCACACCCCTTCAGTTAAACTCAGGCTGTGGGGCCTGAGTGGCAGACAGGCACAAATGCAGATGCGCAACCTTATGCAGATGAAAGCCTTTCATGGAGCAAAGTTTCTATAAAGTAAAAAAGTGTAACAGCTTAGCCACTAAGGCTCAAAGGCACAAAAAAGAGAAAAAATTATATTATAACTCAAGTTTCGCACACCTCTATGCAACAAAAGTTTTAAAGGGCAGGTATTAGATAGTTTTTTTAAAAGAGCAAAATAATATGATTGATATTCTAAACCACTATACCTTGGGATTTGACCAGGACAGGCACATAGAAGGTTTTTCATCAGAGATAAAATGCCGTGCATGTCTCGCTCCTTACAAACTGAGTGGGTATGGTGCCGTTGCCAAAGCCAGAGTGAACATATTTTGCTTTTTAAAAAAACTATCTAATACCTGCCCTGCCAGAGAAGCTTCATAGGAATTAGTGGGTGCGAAACTTGAGTTATAATCTTTGTGCCTTAGTGTTTTTGTGGCCGTCCTATTACTCAAAGTTTTAAAATAAAGAGGAGTCCTTTAAATATGAGCGATCATAATCAAGTAAAAATTACAAAAATGGATTTCAGCGGAGAGAGGCCAAAAGCGGAAAATCCTCTTAATATACAGGATCTGACCTTTCGCGACGGCCAGCAGTCATTATTCGCCACCAGGGGACGGACTGAAGACATGATCCCCATTGCCGAAATGATGGACCAGGTCGGGTTCTGGGCTCTTGAAACCTGGGGCGGGGCAACATTTGATGCCATGCACAGATTTTTAAACGAAGACCCCTGGGAAAGGATAAGGACTTTAAAAAGATATATCAAAAAAACCCGCTTTTCCATGCTTCTTAGAGGGCAGAATTTAGTTGGATACAGAAATTATGCGGATGATGTTGCCAAAGCCTTTGTTGAAAGAGCTGCTCATAACGGTATTGATATATTCAGGACATTTGACGCATTAAATGATTACCGGAATTTTGAAACAGTTTTCCCTGTTATCAAGGAATGCGGTAAACATTTTCAGGGCTGTATCTGCTATTCACTGACAGAAAGACGGATGGGCGGAGAGGTCTATAACCTCGAATATTACGTAAAAAAGGCAAAAGAGCTTGAAGCAATGGAGGTAAATAGTATCTGTATCAAGGATATGGCAGGCTTGATGGCCCCTTATGATGCTTATGTCCTTGTTAAAGCGATTAAGGAAGCTGTATCTGTTCCTATTCATCTTCACAGCCATTTTACTTCAGGTATGTCTTCTATGACTCATCTAAAGGCGGTAGAAGCTGGTGTAGACATACTTGGCACATGCATGTCTCCTTATGGATTCCGCAGCTCACATCCTGCACTCGGGCCTCTTGTTATGACGCTTATGGGAACAAACAAAGATACCGGCTTTGATATCAAACTTCTATCATCCATTAATGCAATCCTTGAAAAAGAAATTCTCCCCAAATACCGATATTTACTGGATGATACCAAAGTTTCAATTATTGATACAAATGTTCTTGTACATCAAATTCCGGGAGGCATGCTCTCTAATCTGGTAAACCAGTTAAGAGAAATGGATGCTCTCGACAAGCTGGATAAAGTATATGCGGAACTCCCCAAAGTCAGAGAAGATCTTGGACAGGTTCCACTTGTAACTCCCATGAGCCAAATTGTTGCCACACAGGCAATTAACAATGTCCTGTTTGATGATGAAAAAGAGCGTTACAAAATGATAACAGCACAAGTAAAAGACTTATGCTATGGTCTTTATGGAAAAACACCTGCACCAATTAACCCCAAAATTCAGAAAAAAGCTTTAAAAGACTATCCAGGGGGAGAAAAGCCTATTACCTGCAAGCCTGCAGAGGTTATAAAACCCGAACTTGATAAAGCCAAAGAAGAAGTAAAGGGTCTGGCAGCAGATTTGGAAGATGTTCTTATTTATGCGCTTTACCCTGTTACCGGAAAAAGATTTCTTAAATGGAAATATGGCAAGGAAGAACCACCGAAGGAAGTAAGGCCGAGGACTATGGAAGATGTCAAGGCTGAACAGGAACTTATTAAAAAGGCCAGAGCAGGAAAGCTCGTTGAAAAGAAAGAAAAAGCGGCTCCGTCGAAAGGCAATAACTTAAGAAAATTTAATGTATTTGTAGATGATGAATACTTTGAAGTTGGAGTGGAAGAAATAGGGGGATCGCCAATTGTAAGCTATATTCAGCAGGCGCAAAGCCAGATACCGCAACCCCCTGTAACAGTTGCTCCATCGCCCCAGGTTTTACCCGCAGCTCCACAACCACAGGTTCCTGCTGCACCTGTAGAGCAGCCGGCAGCACCTGCAAAATCTACAGCTACAGCATCCAAAAAGGCAGAAAGCGATAGCGAAGGGACACCGCTTAAAGCTCCTATGCCAGGCATAATTGTAAGTTACAAAAAGCAGGTGGGCGATTCTGTTAATACTGGAGAGATAGTTGTAATTCTTGAAGCCATGAAAATGGAAAATGCCCTGCCGTCTCCTGTAAGCGGAACAATAAAATCCATCAATTTTGCCAGCGGTGATTCAGTCGCCAGAAATGATGTTCTCTGTGTTATTAACTAAATTGAGCGATTTTTTATGAAGATCCATGAATATCAGGCAAAAGAATTATTCAAAAAATACAAGATTCCCATTCCTGATGGAGGCATTGCCCTTACCCCTGATGAAGCCAAAAAAAATGCCGCTAAAATAGGCAATTTCTCTGTTGTCATTAAAGGACAGATTCATGCAGGAGGACGGGGCAAAGGAGGAGGCATAAAGCTTGCAGAAACTGTGGAAGAAGTTGAGAGCCTAACGAAAAGAATTTTAGGCATGCTCTTAATCACTCACCAGACAGGCCCCGAAGGTAAGATAGTAAAAAAAGTGCTGGTTGAAAAGAGCCTGAAAATTGAAAAAGAGCTTTATCTGAGCATCATTCTGGATAGAGCAACTGCAAAGATAGTTATAATTGCAAGCAAAGCCGGTGGAATGGATATTGAAGAAATTGCTGCAAACCAACCTGAAAAAATTATAAAAATCCATATTGACCCTCTTTTAGGTATCCAGCCATTTCACTGCCGTCAGGCTGCCTTTGGCCTGAAACTCCCGCCCTCTTTGATTAGACAATTTACTTTGACATTAATAAATCTTTACAGGCTTTTTGTTGATTATGACTGCACGCTTGTGGAGATAAATCCCCTTGCAATAACAGCAAATGAAAATATCGTGGCGCTTGATGCGAAAATCATTTTTGATGATAATGCGCTGTTCCGCCACAAGGACATACTCGAATACAGAGATCTTGATGAAGAAGACCCCTTTGAAGTTGAGGCATCCAGGTTCAATCTCAATTACATTAAACTGAGTGGAAATGTCGGGAATATGGTTAATGGCGCGGGTCTGGCCATGGCAACCATGGATTTAATTAAACTTTATGGCGCTGAACCCGCAAATTTTCTAGATGTAGGCGGCACTGCTAATGCGAAAACGGTGGAAAACGGATTTCGGATTATACTTAGCGATAAAAATGTTAAAGCAGGTCTGATAAACATTTTTGGCGGAATTCTTCGCTGTGATCTGCTGGCAAAAGGGGTTGTGCAGGCTGCCAACAAGGCGGGGATAAAAATCCCTGTGGTAATTCGCATGGAAGGAACAAATGTTGAAGAAGGCCGCAGGATCCTTTCTGAATCAGGCCTGAATTTTACTATTGCAGCGGACTTAAAGGAAGCAGTTCAGGCAGTTACACGGTTTGTCAAGCATAACATAAGTGCCTAAAGTGAGCTAAAGTTAAAAAGAAGTGCCTAAAGTATGTTAAAGTGCCCTAAAGTGCCTAAAGTTGTGGTACGCCTTCGGCGTGCTAATTGATAATCCGGGGTTGCAGGAGTTACTCCTCTTTTGCGCATTGACGACTGAAGGAATCTATATAAAATGGCAGAATTCCTTAACTTTAGGCACTTTTTCTCGTTCCCATGCTCCAGCGTGGGAATGTATAAGGAAAAATAAGTAATTGAGCATATTCGTTGACAAAAATACACGATTACTGGTTCAGGGAATAACAGGAAAAGAAGGCCGGTTTCATACTAATAAATGCATTGCCTATGGTACAAATGTAGTGGCAGGGGTAACCCCGGGCAAGGGCGGCCAAAAAGTGGACGATGTGCCTGTGTTTAATACCATCAAAGAAGCTATGAAAAAAACAGGCGCTAACTGCAGCATGATTTTTGTCCCGGCCGCTTTTGCCGTGGATGCTATTCTGGAAGCTGTAGATGCCAGAGTCGAGTTGATTGTTGCTATAACAGAAGGCATCCCTGTCATGGACATGATCAAAGTCAAAAATTATATGAAAAACACAAAATCCTGCCTTATCGGCCCCAACTGCCCCGGAATAATCACACCAGGTCAATGCAGGGTCGGCATCATGCCCGGTCATATACACAAACAGGGTGGCCCCATAGGTGTTGTATCCCGCTCCGGAACCCTGACTTATGAAGTAGTAAATCAGCTAAGTCTGCATGAAATCGGTCAAACCACCTGTATAGGAATTGGCGGAGATCCCATAAATGGAACAAACTTTATAGACTGCCTTGATGCTTTTGAAAAAGATCCCGACACCGAGGGAATCGTTATGGTCGGGGAAATTGGCGGCAGCGCAGAAGAAGAAGCAGCCGAATTTATCAAAAAGCATGTGACAAAAAAAGTGGTCGGATTTATTGCTGGTTTAACTGCGCCGCCGGAAAGACGAATGGGACATGGGGGCGCAATTATCAGCGGCAGTTGTGGTATGGCTCAAGCAAAGATTGCAGCAATGAAAAAAAGCGGTATTTATGTCTGCGAAGATCTTGGTTCGTTTGGAGAAATGTGTACAGAAGTATTTTAATATGAATTGGAGAAGGGAAAGGTGAGTGAATATAAGACAATAAATGAAAAGAAAGCTGATTGGGAAGAATCAACTCTAAAGAACGTTCTTGATCGATTTCCCGAGCAGCAGGAAGAGTTTGTTACCGGTTCCGGTCATCCGGTGGAACGATTATATCTTCCCTCCGGGATATCCGAAGAGGAGTATATTGGGAAAATCGGATTTCCCGGCGAGTATCCCTATACCCGCGGGGTACAGCCCACGATGTACCGGGGACGTTTCTGGACCATGAGACAGTATGCCGGATTCGGGACTGCCGAAGAATCAAACCAGCGATATAAATATTTGTTGGAACAGGGGCAGACAGGCCTTTCCATTGCATTTGATCTTCCTACCCAAATCGGATACGACTCCGATGACTCAATGAGCGAAGGAGAGGTTGGAAAGGTTGGTGTTGCTATCGACAGCCTAAAGGATATGGAGATTCTCTTTGAAGGAATCCCCCTGGATAAAGTTTCAACCTCCATGACCATCAATGCCCCGGCCGCGATACTTCTTGCCATGTACATTGCGGTCGCTGAAAAGCAGGGTGTCACCAGAGATAAACTCCGGGGAACAATCCAGAACGATATTTTAAAAGAGTACATCGCCAGGGGAACCTACATTTTCCCCCCTGCGCCTTCTATGAGGCTCATCAACAATATTTTCGAGTTCTGTTCAAAAGAGGTACCGAAATGGAATACCATTTCTATTTCTGGATACCACATCCGGGAAGCGGGATCTACAGCGGTCCAGGAAATTGCCTTTACCATTGCCGATGGAATTGAGTATGTCCGGAACGCCATTGGTGTCGGCCTCGATGTTGATTCTTTCGCCGGAAGGCTTTCATTCTTTTTCAACGCCCATAATGATCTCCTTGAAGAGGTCGCAAAGTACCGCGCGGCGAGAAGAATCTGGGCCAGGGTCATGAAGGAAAAATTCAACGCCAAAAAAGAAAAGTCGATGATGATGAGATTCCATACCCAGACTGGAGGATCAACCCTCACCGCTCAGCAACCGGATAATAATATTGTCAGAGTCACTATCCAGACCCTCGCGGCAGTCCTTGGAGGGACTCAGAGTCTTCATACCAATTCGCGGGATGAGGCACTTGCTCTTCCTTCCCAGGAATCGGTGATGATCGCCCTACGGACCCAGCAGATTGTAGCCAACGAATCAGGAGTAACAAGCACCATCGATCCCCTGGCCGGGTCCTATTGCATTGAAGCTATCACCGACCGCATAGCTTCCGAAGCCTGGGACTATATTGAGAAGATTGAAACCATGGGGGGGATGGTAAAAGCGATCGAAAAGGGATATGTACAGAAAGAGATTCAGGATTCCGCTTATCGGTATCAACGCGATGTTGAAGATGGAAGCAGGATCGTTGTGGGTGTAAACAAGTTCACTGTTGAAGAGGAACCACAGAAAGGGCTCCTGAAGGTTGATCCTTCCCTCCGGACAGTGCAGGTTGAGAAACTCGCCAGGGTGAAAGGGGAGCGGGACAATGTAGCGGTTACCGCAAGCCTTAAAGCGCTGAAGAAGGGAGCAGAAAGTGAGGATGAGAACCTCATGCCCCTCATCCTTGACGCGGTAAAAAAGTACACAACCCTGGGTGAAATCTCCGGCATCCTACGGGAGGTCTTTGGAGAATTTCAGGAATCCATAGTTTTATAATCGGAAGATGAAAAGATATGGCGAAAATGGTACGTATACTTGTTGCAAAACCGGGCCTCGATGGTCATGACCGTGGAGCGAAATATATTGCCCGAGCCCTGAAAGACGCTGGCTATGAAGTGATCTATACCGGCATCAGGCAGACCCCTGAATCAATTGTCGTGACAGCTATTCAGGAAGATGTTGATTTCGTCGGTTTAAGCCTGCTTTCCGGCGCCCATAATGAGCTTTTCCCAAAGGTCGTTGAACTGCTTCGGGAAAAAGATGCTTCGGATATTATTGTGTTCGGCGGCGGCGTGATCCCAACGGAAGATATCCCTTTTTTAAAAGAGAAGGGTATTGAAGCGGTTTTTACACACGGGACCCCGATAAAAGAGATTACCGATTTTATTGAAAAGCGGTTGGAAAAACAATAAGCGTAATGGACCTCGTTGATAAGGTACAATCGGGAAGTATCCGGGGAATTGCCCGGACTATTTCCCTGATCGAAAATAACTCTCCTCAAAAAGAAGATATCATCGATGAGTTGTATCCCCATACCGGCAACGCGATGGTCTGGGGGATTACCGGCCCCCCCGGAGCGGGGAAAAGCACCCTTGTTGATTGTCTCATAAAACGGGAAAGAAAACAGGGAAGGAGGGTCGCGGTGATCGCGATAGATCCCAGCTCCCCTTACTCCGGCGGCGCCATCCTTGGAGACAGAACGCGGATGCAGAAACACTCAACAGATGAGGGGGTTTATATCCGCTCGATGGCTTCCCGCGGACACTTGGGCGGCGTTTCCGTCGCCACCGGGGACGCGGTAAAAATTCTCGACGCCGCGGGATATGACACGATCATTATTGAAACCATCGGTGTCGGACAGACCGAAGTGGAGATCATTGAACTCTGTGATATTGTATTGCTTGTCCTTGTACCTGGAATGGGTGATGAGATCCAGGCAATGAAAGCAGGGGTCATGGAAATCGGAGATATCTTCGTCATCAACAAGAAAGACTGTGACGGGGCTGACCGTTTAAAAACCGAAGTTGAGTATGTTCTGGGTATTAAAAACGCTTTGACCGGGGAGGAACCAAATCCTGTGCTCCTCGCTTCTTCAAAACTCGACGAAGGGATAGATGAACTTGTTGAAGCAATCCATGATTATCTGAAAAAAGCTCAGACAACCGGAAGATTTGAAGAAAAACGGAGAGACAGGATAGAAAAAGATGTCCATAAGATATTTTCTTCAAAGGTCCATGAACTTCTCAACATCCATCTTGATATTGAAAACAACCTGGGAGAATGGATTTCTTCAATCTTGAACGGTGAGACAGCTCCATATAAATTGATTAACAGCAAACTTAATCGTTTTGTGAAGGAGAACCGGATAATATGATTAAACAGATTAACCACATAGGGATCGTGGTAAGCTCCCTCGAAAATCACATTCCCTTTTACCGGGACATCCTCGGACTCACAGCCCTTGGCACCGAAGAGGTCCCGGAGCACAAAGTAAAGGTCGCCATGTTTCAAGTTGGGGAAGTCAAGATTGAACTTCTTGAACCAACCTCTGGAGAGAGCCCCATCGCGAAATTTATCGAGAAAAAAGGGGAAGGGATACATCATATCGCGTATGAGACCGACGGCATCATCAAAGAAATCGAAGGTTTTCAGGGCAAGGAGATCCGGATGATCGATGAAACCCCCCGGGACGGAGCCCACGGTACAAAAATCGCGTTTATCCATCCAAAATCATCGGGAAAGGTATTGACTGAGATCTGCCAATCCACTCACTAATAGGGATAATCCTGGGAAGTAAGGAGAACGATGGAAAAGGGATATATCCAGATATATACAGGGAATGGTATCGAAAAATTTCGATAAGTCCATATCCACGGCAATACGATAACCCTGCCGGATATATTCACGTACTTTAAACACTGCATCATGGGCAGATCGACCAGGCCTGAAACCATAACTAAAATCCGAAAATTCAGGATCAAAAATTGGTGACAAAACTCTGGCAATCGCCTGCTGAATCAGTCTATCTAAAACGGTCGGAATACCTAAGGGCCGGGTTCCCCCAGTCGGCTTGGGTATCTTAACTCGCAAAACAGGTGAAGACTCATAGGTGCCTTCCATTAAACACCGATTTTCACAGCAGCCCTAAGCGTCATAATCAAGGTGTCTAGATGATCCGGACGGGTCGGTTGCCGAGCCAGGGGACAGGGATGTCGCCTCTTAGCTTTTCCACTCCCATCAGTACCGGGG
>Ga0255436_1041_pt1 | contig 21467 bp, 21 predicted proteins | sample ANMaggSSYBR02I10_FD_182655 | JGI IMG/M metagenome (GOLD analysis project Ga0255436, IMG submission 182655) | Sediment cell enrichment communities from methane seep in Santa Monica Basin, California, United Staets - ANME aggregate JGI... | ecosystem: Environmental > Aquatic > Marine > Cold seeps >...
ACCTTACAAGGTTCGATCGAAGTGTGCGTTTCGCTATGCTCAAGCGCACAATAATAAAAAAAAAGTAAAACATTGTGCGGGGGTTGCCCAGCCAGGTCAAAGGCGCAAGGTTGAGGGCCTTGTCTCGTAGGAGTACGCGTGTTCGAATCACGTCCCCCGCACATTTTTCATTATATTTTCACTTGAGTCTATGTCAGCACTGGCTGTGCGGTCGGCATGGGGCCTGCCAGACAAAGATGCGGCACATGGTGGCGAATATTACGTTCATACCATAACTTATATTTTATATTTTTACTGTTTGTGGCGGCACTAACCAAATATACACAGAAGATGCACTCTGATCTGTGTAGATCAGTTTGTATCTGTGTTCGTAATTTCCTATCCACACTAATTTTTTAGCCCAATACTGTCTCAAGACGTGTAGGTAAGGTTTATGGCCGATTAACTGAAAGATTCATTTCAGGGTTGAGTTTATGGTACCGGATATTGACGATGACGAACTGGAAGACATGATAATGCGAGGCCCTACGGCTCGTGAGGCAAAGATGGGCGACCATGACATGATGTTCAAGGCGCTGGGAAATCCGGTGCGAAGGAGGATCATCGTGTCTATCGGTGCCTTCGGGAAGGCGCTGCCTGATGTGGTTAAGGAAGTGGGAACTGACAGGTCGCAGGTAGACTATCACTTGGATTTTCTTAAGAAGGGGGAGTATGCGACCGTAGAGAGAGATGTAGTCCAGCTGACCGATAAAGGGCTGGAGCTGCGGTCGAATATTTGAAGTGGGGCGGGGTGTGATGGTCTGAACTGGTTTGTTCAGGCTTCGTTGCATCTGGTCCGGGGGCCGTATCTCATCTCCTCCACACCCAACCAATACCAATTCATCCAATAGACTCGACAAAATTCCGTCTTTTCATCGATTCCAATGGAAACATATAAGCACTCACAACCCAACCCACCTACCATGGAGCCGCTGCATTACCTTCAGGAAGTAAACGAATGGTGGATTAGCGGAAGCGTTAACCCCGTATTACTCCAAAAACTCCACAGAGAAGAATTCCACGAATTGGTAGAGTTTCTTGAAAGCGAACGCATCACAGCCATCATAGGGCCGCAGCGGGTTGGGAAGACCACGCTCATGTACCAGTTGATAGACCATCTTCTGGACACAGGCACAAAAAAAGAGCATATCCTGTTCGCATCAATGGACGATCCCCTTGTCAAGATGATGACCGATCCCCTGAAGACCATAATGGACGAATATCTCGAAAAGATTGTTAAAAAGCCAATACGGAATGTTGAAAAGTTATACATCTTCATCGACGAGATACATTTCCTGGCCGACTGGAACCTGTGGCTAAAAAGATATTTTGACCTTAAATACAACATCAAATTCATAATATCAAGTTCAAGCGCCACACATCTATTAAAATACTCAAGGGAATCACTTGTAGGCAGGATTTCCGAAATTAAGATACTACCCCTTAACTTCAAGGAATTCATCAAATTCAAAGGCAGGACCGAATTGCTAAAACCCTATGGTGGTAAGGATATTTTCAAAATTGATGTAAACAGTGACAAATTCGAACTCACTAAATTCCAGAACGAACTGGTACTGTATTTCAACGAATATCTCTTATCTGGCGGATATCCTGAATATCATCTTGCAAAAGACATACGGCTGTGGCAGGACATACTTATTGCCGACGTGGTTGAAAAGACCATATACCGCGATATTGCTGTACTGTACCAGATAAAGCACCCCCAGTATCTTGAAAAGATACTCACATACATTGCCCAGAACAACTGCCAGACCGCATCGTATAACCGGATAGCACAGGCACTCTCTATCAGCACAGATACGCTCATGAACATGATCGATTACCTGGAATCCACGCATTTGATAGGAAGTTTACCTCTTTTCTCAAAGAACGTGAAAAAACAAATACGTTCCAACAGAAAGTTCTTTGTGATCGATTCAGGATTACGGAATGCCTTGCTCAAGAATCGCAGTTTAATTGATGAAAACACTGGGCTATTGGTAGAATCGGTAGTAGATTCCAACCTGCTGACTGTAAAGGAGTTCAGGAAATTTTTCGATATCAGGAATATCTCATATTTTACTGATAAGCAAAAGCATGAAGTGGATATTGTGCTGGACGTTGACGGGAAGATCTTGCCAGTAGAAGTGAAATACCAGAACAATATCTATGAGCATGACCTAAAGAACCTGCACTATTTCATGAAGGCACAGGGTCTGGATTTAGGGGTGGTGGTTACCAGGAACCTGTTTGAGATGAGGAAGAATATCCTGTGCATTCCTGTGTGGATGTTCCTGTTGATATTCATGGCTTAGGTATCATCTTTACTTGCCTGCTAATGCTAATATGAGCATCAACCCTGATGTTTTACCCATCAGCCCGGCAGCCTGGTGACTACACCAACTGCCCCATCACCACTCCCGCCAGCGCCTTACTCTTCCCAGGCGAGGTCATCATGATATCTGCGTCATGATAATTTCGTATTCTCCGGCCAGCCTGCTGACTGTACCCTCGACCATTTTTATTATATCTACACTGGAGTCATAGTAATCATAGACTGTGCGGTCGGCATAGGGCCTGCCCGATATTATCACCTGGGACTGGCGGTCGCCTTTTGGTTTTAGTAGGGTGGGAGCATGTCGGTGGTTGGGGAGATGCCACATGTCTTTGCCTGGATTGCCTGAGCGATACGGTTAGGCTAACAGATAAGTGGCTTGCGCTGCTGTCGAATATTTGAAGGTGGGCGGAGTGTGGTGGTTTGAACTGGTTTGTTCGGGCTTCGTTGCATCTTATCTGTATTATGTGACTTGAGTGGATGATAGCTTTTATGGGGTGGATTACTAATGAATAAAAAGGAGACTATATTAATTATAAAAACAAATTTACTATGACGATTAATATGGAAACCATGACAGTTAAACTGAAAATCGGAACAATAGACAAATTAAGATTAATCGGCAAAAATGGAGAGAGTTACGACGATATTATTCAGCATCTAATAGATAAAGTAGAGTATAAGGCATTTATGCAAGAACAATATAAAATCCTGGATGAAGAAAAAGAATGGATATCTTTAGATGAGTTATAATGTCAAAAACAATTCGATTATCAAAAATTGCAATAAATCAACTCGATTCGTTGCCAAAAGATATGAGAAATAGAGTTAAAAAGGCACTATATGCTTTAAGTGATACTGAAAAGAGTAGAATACTTGATACTAAGAAATTAAAAGGTGTTAATGGTAGAGAGAATCTGTTTCGATTGAGAATTGGCAATTATCGTGTTGTCTATTTTGAAGATGTCAAGAGCTTTAAAATAATTCAGATTATCCATCGTGGAAAGGGATATAAATGGCTATGAAATTTATATGGAACGGCTGTAATCTTAATCAATATGCTCCGCAGCTCTGCTACGGTTGGGTGTGCCATCGCAACGTTTGACTACTTCCTACGCATCCTTGTAGTCTCTTACTTTCAATTTCCACATTAACGGATTGCCATCTCTAAACAGCAGCAATGGAGTACTTCTTGCAACAATTCCTTCCATTATTTTAGGTTCATTTGCAATTAGGCTGTTTGGTTTTGATTGTACATATTCCACAGCTTCATTAATCTCCATTGTTCCAACCAAAGGCACATAAGAAATACCAATTTTATCTGAAATGTCTTCTATAGAGTCTCTTAAAACCCACCATCCGCCAATATAAGCATCGAATAGAATAAATCCTACATCTTTGCGATATAAGCCACCGCCTTTTTGGATTTTTGGACCATATCCTTCTCCAAACAGAACAACATCTGTATCACCAAACATTTCGTGCATTATTAGCAATGTAAATGTTCTTTGCAGATATTCATACAAATGTGCAGGAATCTGAGCGTTATCAGTACGTCCACCAAATGAAACAATACCATTTTTATAGATAACTCTTATATTTGTGCCATCTATTTTTTCAGTTATATTCCATTTCTTAATCGCAGCAAATTCAATTTTTGAATAATCTCCTTCGATTATCCTGAACTTGTTGTTTTCATCTCTTTTCCATATTGTATTTATTTTTGGATATTTCATTATAAGTGGATACCCCAATTCATTATATATTACCTCATGCGTGGTTTTGATACCCATCATTATGGGGGAAGTATACTGTGGTTGAGGGATATATGGTCTGACTGACCGATAAAGGGCTGGGGATGCTGTCGAATATTTAAAGGGGGCGGGGTGTGATGTGGTGGTCAGAACTGGTTTGTTCAGGCTTCGTTACATCTAGTCCCGGACCAGTAACTCAACAATATGACAGATGAAAATGTGGTGTAAACTTTATGTCTTCCCCAGTACAAAGATATACACATGAAAACCATAATCCAGATTCATAAGGAAGGAAAATATTTTGTAGCCGCAGACTTGGTAACAAATGTAGCGGACCAGTGACTGACTGAAGAGGAAGCTCTTGTAAACTTAAAAAAAGGACTTGAAGAACATTATCAAATCCTCATGGAACTCGCCCCCAAGGATCAAAAGATATCATTCTTAGATATTGAGGTAGAAAAATATGCAAAAACTACCAGTCTTCTCGACGAAGGATGTTATTAAAGTTCTGACCAAGTCTGGTTTTCTGGTCCACCGTCAAACAGGAAGTCACATTCATTTATGGAATGAAGACCAACGACTGCTTGTTACAGTTCCAAATCATTAAGAATTGGCTAAAGGAACGCTGATATCAATTATGAAACAGGCAAAGATGGAAAGAGAAGTCTTTCTATCAAAATTGAAATAAAATTCATGCGAGCGGCCAAGATTGAAAACCTAAAATCTGGGAAGTTGAATATAAGCTATTTCTCTAATTCCAAAGCAGGTTGACTATACTAACTGCTCCATCACCACTCCCGCCAGTGCCTTACTCATCCCAGGCGAGGTCATCATAGTATCCGCACTCACCACATCCACATCCATATCTCCCACATCCCGCAGCCCCAACCCATCCCGCTCATCCACCACAAACACATCCAGCAGCCCCTCATAGAACTGCATCACACCCCTGGACGACACCTCAAACCCGCAGGCGCTCATCAACTTACCAGCAGGCCCGCTCACAGGCTCACACCCGATGATTGGACTGATCGCAACCACATGTTTGCTTCCTATCAGTTCACGCATGCCATTCACTGCAAGTATTGGCCCTATACTTGTAATAGGATTGCTGGGGCCGATAATGATATTATCCTCCCGCTCCACGGCCTGCCAGATAGCATCTGTAACAGATGTATTATCTGCTCCCTGGTACTCCACACCCAGCACCCCGGGTTTGCCCCGCTGCCCCACCCAGAAATCCTGGAAGTGCATAGTACCGTTGTCGGTGGTTATCATAGACGATACCGATTCGTCACACATGGGCAGGATATTTGCCCCTGCCCCCAGCATACGTGCGGTTCTGCCTACGGCCTCTGTCAGGGAAGCACCCTTTCTGATAAACTCCGAGCGCAGGATATGGGTGCCCCTGTCCCTGTCCCCCAGCCTCAACACCTCATCATGTCCGGCCGATGCAAGAGCTTCATGGGTGTGGTACGTATCCTGTGTGATGCCCCACCATTTATCCGTATCCAGCAGACCGGCAAAAAGGTAGGTAACAGTATCAATATCAGGGCACACCAGGTTACCCGAGACCCACAGGTCCTCTGCTGTGTTAACTACAACAGTAATATCTTCATCAGGTACAAGCTGCCGAAGACCGCCCAGGAGTTTTGGTGTTCCTGTACCACCGGATAATACAAGCATCATTGCTCATAGTACAGGGCAGAATATTAAACTTATTGAAATGTTCACTGCAAAACAATAAATAATATTTATCTTCCTACATACCAATTCATGTGATGGTTATGTATGATTAAAAAAAAATCGGGCTGGAGCATATACAACTATATTCTCCTCTTTTTGATGATGGTTTTGCTGTATAGCTATATTACAATGTTCATCAAATTAAATTTAGAGGGGGAATCGCTCAGCTTAATTGAGTGTGTATATTTTGTGACATGCACCATGACCACGGTTGGTTATGGGGATGTGGTCATGACTTCACCGGTTGGAATGATATTCAGTGTAGTTGTGTCGCTATCCGGAGTCGTACTGTTTTTTGCACTGCTCTTCCCATTTGTGGTAATGCCGTGGATTGATAAACAGATGAGGGGGGGACTGCCCACCCTGGCTCCAAAAAAACTTGAAAACCACATCATTATATGCGGCTACAACACAATGGTCGAATCACTGGTGAACGAACTGGAAGACCACAACAAGTCCTTCATTGTGGTGGACGACGATGAGGGGCAGATACGGTCACTTTTAAATGACGGCATACAATGTATTTTTGGGGACCCAGGTAAAGAAGATGTACTGAAAGCGGCAGGAATATGCAGGGCCAGGTTGCTCATAGCTAACCAGAATGATGAAAAAAATGCCAGTATTATACTGACAACAAAGGAATCTTGCAACATAGAGATCCTGGCAATCGTGAATGATAAAAGCAATTCGGATTATTTAAAATATGCTGGTGCCAACAGAGTGATATCGCCGAAATCATTGCTTGGCTCGTTCATTGGACGCAAGGCCGTAGCACCCCTGTCTGATAGGATAGCCAACAGTACCGCTTTCATGGATGACCTCGAGATCACAGAGTTTCCAATATATCCGGGCAGCACTCTGCTGAATAAGAGTCTTAAAGAATCCAAGATAAGGGATTTGACAGGTGCCAATATTGTAGGGATATGGAAAGGAGGCGAATTGTCCCTTAACCCCAGGTCATATGATATAATAAAGAGGAATTCCATATTGCTGGTGGTTGGCAACAAAGAACAGTTGAAGAAATTCAAACGTCTTACACATTAATTATAGACAACTTATACATTAAACACAAACAAAATTTGAGACTATTTAATTTATTCTGATCAAGTAGGTTAAACGGATCATGGCAAAGAAGATTAACCACAGAGGCACACAGAGCGTTATTGTTTTCTCTGTGCTCTCTGTGCACTCTGTGGTTATAACCCGTTCCAGGAAATAATAAAAAGTCTCTAAAATTTACACAATAAACACAAACGGGATACTAATGCATGAAATAGTGAATTTTATAGATAACCACACCATTGTGCTGGGGTATGGTGATGTGGGACATAGAGTTGTAAGACGCCTGACTTCGGCAGGGGTGCTTTTTGTTGTAGTGGATTCTGATGAAGAAGTGTTCAGGGATGTGGACTTCACCCACCTTACAGGGAATGCTGCATCCGAGTCTACCCTTAAAAAAGTGGCTGTTAAACGAGCTTCCACTGTTATTATGGCCCTTGAGTCTGATCCGGATATTATTTTTGCCATTCTGGTGACGCGAAAGCTGAATCCCAATAGTGTTATTCTGGCCAGGGCAAATGAAGTCGATTCCATTGACAAAATGTACAAAGCAGGTGCCGATTATGTTGCATCGCTTTCCATAATCGCCGGCCAGATGCTGGGGCGGATCGCGTTGTTGGCACATGACCATCCGTTAAGGGAAGAAACCATAATGATGTACGAGGGCATAAAGATAGAGAAATATACAGTCAGTTCGTCCTCATTATTGGTGGGTAAGACTCTGGCCGAAATTGACATGCATAGCACCATCGGCTGCACTGTGATCGGGATTTATGCAGGAAATAAGGCCAGCTCAGAGATTGACTCCAAAACTGTTATCAAGGAGGATATGACCCTGGCTGTACTTGGTAGTGTGGAACAGATAAAGGAGTTCCGTGAGAAATTTGTCAGATGAGCCAATGATAACTGCCATTGGAGAATGTTCACCCACAAGAAACCATTACCAATTCCTATCCCACAATGCCAGCGTCATCCTGGCCCTGCTGATATCGATCCTCGAAAACACATAATCCAGCACTTCATCCTTTGCCTCCTCACCCGTAGCAACATTGCTCACATACTTATCAGTAATACCAGACGCCAGCACATCCACCTCCCCTGCAATAACAGCATGCACCTCCTCCCTGGCCACTTCCTGCATATACCCCGTAATTTGCTCGCTAAGCTCCAGGCCGGCATCTTCAATAAATGCCGGATCATCCTTCAACTCAGCCAGAACCTCATCCATGATAATGTCACTAATACCTGAATTACTGCCCGGAACCACACTATCCACCTGCTGGTTTACAGCAGTCTGCGCCCTCTCAATAGTCCTTTCAATAGTCATCGTGACGATCGTCCCTACTGCCTCATCCACAGTCCTGTTTATTGCAACATTGATATGTCCGGTAATCTGCTCTTCAGTATCTTCCCTTGGCACCTCATTAGCGCTCTCAAGATTAACACCAATAGCCTTCAGCTCATCTGCGATCAGCACCTCCACATGATGCCTGGTAAATTCAGTACAATACGGCATAGCGATCCAGCTACTCTCCACATATGCAGTATCAGGCACCTTCGGCCCCATATGCGTTTCACCCCCAATAGGCACATCCCGAAACGGCCGCCATACAACAGAGACATTGTAATTATATCTATCACCTATTTGCATGTCAAGATTATCACGCATCTGTACATCCATATTGTCCCTGTACTCGTCGGTCAGCAGGTTCAGTCTTACAGACCTGCCAGCGTGATATATAGTGAACTGGGACGCCACCGACTCGCTGGCAAGGTCTGCAAATATCTTATGCTCTATCTCCCGTCCCGCAACCAGTTCCTTGCCAGTCTGGTAGACACCCGAATCCACAGCACCGGGGCCAAGATTTTCATTCAGAAGAAAGTCCATCTGGGTGCCGGCCACAGCATAGGAAAAATCATTCACCCTTCCATTTTGCAGGGACTGTATCACCTGTGAATTGTGCCCGGCCGCACTGGTATCGTGCAGCGCTGTTAACTGGATATTGCCCACCATTGCAGGTGCCACCAACACCGCACTGACTGACACCAGCACCAGGAATAGCAAAACATCTATAGAACTTGAAAAGCCCCTGGTATCTTTGATCATTTTCATGCTATTTCTCCCATATCTTTACTGTCAGTGTACCTGGCATCTCTTCGACATCGTTCAACCTGATGGTCACAGGAATGGATGCCGATATGCCAAGATCTTCAGAAGTCCCCACAACCTTGCTATAAGTTGGAGGCACTTCGATCTTAAATGAAAAATCATAATGTGTTGCGTACCTGTCCCTCAATTCGTTGATGTTTCCCGTATCCATCGACTCTACCCTGGATGCATCTATCATCTCAGGACAGCATGGGACTGTCAGTAGTGGGTCATTCCCGAGCATCCCTGCCAGGGATACCGCATCATCGTAATGTTGTGCAATTAATGTCTTTTCCTGGTATATCTGGTACGTGTGTGCCATAACCGAGATAAATATCACAAAACCAATAACTGCAAGGACCATGACCACCAGGTCGGAGTTTGGTTCAACCACGGCCCGCTCATCTTTGGTAAACAATGGTGACCCCCATTTTCTCAAACATAAGCAAAACAGCAGCTACAAATCTTATGGGCAATGCACCGGCCCCTACTTCGTTATTAATTAACATACGAGACTAAAATCCCGTTATCCTATATGGTAATTGCTAATGTGTGTTAATATATTATTCCGAATATAAATCTCAAGTGCAGTTCTGATTATAAAATACCTCATTGGCCACTTCAGGCAGGAAAAATAAATTTTATCCCAATGCCCGGTAAATCATAAACCTTAAATATGTTGCTCATTTCACCTATCCCCGATGGGAATATCAAATATGTGTGAAAGCGACTCTGGCAGAGTACCTTTGACAATAATTGGCATATTGTTCCTATTGATATCAACAGCAGTATCCATCCACATCACACAAATGGATCAGGAAATGGCACAATCCAGACAACCAGTGGATAATATAAAAGGTCCAAATGATGCCTTCTTATTATTCAACTCCGATATGAGAAGAGCCATAAATTATGCAGCAATGGACGCCGTACAACAAATGGGAGAGACCCCTGTTATCGATCCCGATCAAAGCAGCCAGTACAACCCCGGAGGCGGTCAGATCGATGTAGCAGAGTTCAACCGGAACTGGGCCAAAGGCATGATAATGTACCATCTTAACAACTACATCGGATCCAATTATATGTACAACCGTTACGATTACCACGGATATGCCGTAAATGTCGAGCCATTGCAGGACTGGGAGGGGATTTACTTCACCCCCATCTACATGGGGCTGGACAGAAAACTTGAACTCCCCCCGCTTACCCCTGACCTGCTTACCCCAAAAGAGACCCATGAAGTCTACTGGGAAGTAAACGTACCCATGAACATATCCATTGTGAACATTGCCACAGGCGAAATAGTAGAAAATAAAAGTATCAGACTCGAAACCCTGAATTTAGCAAGATATCCACTCCTTGAATCCCTCACAACAGAATACGAGACCAGGCTAAACGGTTCCAATGCACTGATGACCGAAACCACCGCCTTTGCCATGGGATATACCTGGGCAAGGGGATTCCACCAGTATTACAAACCTGGAGGCCCTAAAAATATCGTAGACAACGAACACCTTGGACTTATAGTGAACGGAGGACTATTGCTGGACCAGGGTTTTGTATTCAATTCAGTTGACCCAGAGAGTATCATCGAGTATGGCATGGAAACAAAAAGGGTACTGGAAGGTAAAAAAGACATGGACATGGCCGAATTTTTAAGCAGTGCCAAACTGGTCAATGGCAGTTATATTGTCGATCCCAACGCCAATGCTGCCAATTCCACAGGGGACCCTGATAATGCAACTAAAGCAATGGAACTGGCTGCACATTTTGACTACAATGCCACCCCCATAACTGATCTTCTTAATAACGATTCAATACCGGAAGGTTCAGCCACCAGGCAGCTGATCAACAAAATCATACCCCAGGTCTATAAAGCTAAACTGGCAACCGGTGTTGCCAGACAAAAGAATGAGGATATAGGAGCTCATGACGGATATGAATCAAGTCATAAGATAGATGGCTGGGGTGAACCTGACAGCATGAAGCAATTAGAAGTACTGCCCAGGGATACAAACATGCCTGGGAACCTGTATGGTGAGGTATGGGAATTAACATGGACACGCGAGCATGTATGGCGGCATTATTATATCGTGGAATATGACTGCGAGAAGACCAGGAAAATCTTGTATACTGATTCTGAGGGAAATTCTGCTACCCGTACTGAAACATACTGGGGTACGTGCACCCGTACCGAATATAATGAAATGACGGCCATTGATACGAGGGTGGACAGGGTCGCTGTTACACTGAAAGCTAAGGAGAACTCGAAGACTAGTATTCGTCTTGATTATGCTGATACCAGCCTGTCAACAGTTAATGATGTGGTCAAGGCTTTTACTTCGAGGGATGTTGTATATGCGTCAGTCCATATTGATTCCGGGCTTGAGGAAGCATATACAAGTTATAAGAGTGGGATATTTGACCCTAACCTGATGGCAAATATCAAGAATAAGAACCTGGACAGTGATAATTGCGATCCAAGGACTTTTGATGTGGTTCCACCGGTCGGGTTGAAGGGGGAGGCACAGGATGCGGTGGATGAGATCAACTGGGAGATACGCAAGGATATCCATCTTGACCCTGATATTAATTATATGAATTATCCCAATCCAGCTGATGCTATGCGGGCTACTGCTATTGACTTGACTGCAAAGATCAAGGCGAACCAGAGCCGGTATGTGGATAAGGACAGGTATTATAGTGGTGGAAAGTATAGCAGTTGCAGTGCCAAAATCATCAGCCAGGTGCGGGAGTGGTATGTGGATGAGGTGCTGTACCAGGTGAATGAACAGTACGGAGACGCAGCGGATAAGATCGATACTGAGATCGATTCCAGTTTCGGTGAATCAGCAGACGGTGTGCGGGATGCAAATAATGCGGGTGCCAATCTGCTAAAGTCTGTGATGTGTTTTCCGATCGGGTTTACAATGAAGGCTGAGCATGTTAGGCCGGACGGTTCGCATTTCGATAAGGATGAACTTGCCTACTGGGATGAGAATGTGACGCTGGGTGTGAATATGGCACCGAATTACTTGCGGCATGATAAATTCTATGACCCAGAACAGAACATCTGGATAGATGCTTTGAAAATGGGACAGAAGTACATAGCTGACCCTGCAAAAAATCCATCAAGTGAAACATTTATTCCCCTTTCACTGCAGAATGTAAATGTTTTTGCTGGTGTTGGATTGAATACCGTTCCTCTAATAAATGGCGGACAGCAGGTTTTACCGCCATCGCCCAGTACGGCCTGGGTAGCAACTACTAATATCTGGAAGATACGGGTTAAAGGAAGATTACATCAATTTCACTTATATGATTTTGATAATGAATGTCATCCACACCCAATATTTGGACATGAAGCGCAGATTTATTCGAGAAAACACGATATAGATATTCGTGATCCAGCTACTGGATCAGTTGTAGGGGACAATGATCCGATCGAATTTGAATTTACTACTGGTACTTTTATTTTTGTTCCTCCAGGTCTAAAAGGAGTGGGTGATAGACGGGAAGGAGAAATTATTGAAAACTCGATTGGAGCAATAAACGAAGGATGGTAATATGAAATTAGTTAAAATAATAATATTGTTATATTTGATGATTTATTTAACTTGTAATGTTAGTGCTTTTGAAAATGAATTCACCAACGGATCAGTATATTTTAATGAAAAACAATGTACTGTCTATGATGCTGAATTAAAAGTGGGCGAGCCAGCCACAATTAAAGCAGTAGTATACCTGAAAAAAAATGTTGATGTTTCCACAGCCATTACAGCTTCAGGTTTTGGCTTTAAAAATGTCGATCAACCATTTGAAGTGATTAAGGGTCCAAGTGAATTTACTGAGAATGCCAGGGAATTTGGACATAACGCAGGTGAAACAGTTACTTTCGAATGGATTGTACAGCCAACAGATAAAGCCGCAGGATGGACTATTCCGTTAAATATTGCTTTTAAATTCTATGATCGAGATGAGAAGGAAGGATATCCATTAGAATTCACAGCAGCCAACATCATGGTTCATGACGAACACTACTCAGGCCCCGCCCCCACCCGCACCACCACCGACCCCTCATCTACTGACCAGTCGCCGTCACAGGGGTCGCCCGGATTCGGTGTGGTAAGTGCGCTGCTGGGGATACTGCTGGCTGTTGTATACAGGGCAGGGAGGGCATGATAGACTACGCTGCAACCATGGCAGTTGATCGTAGATATGGTACCGGATTGCCGGCGGCATGATAAATTCTATGACTCGGAACAAAACATCTGGATAGATGCTGTGAAAATTGGTGATAAGTATATAGCCGTTCCATCCAGGAATTTATCAAGAGAAACATTTATTTCACTTTCACTGCATTTTATTTCGGTTTCAAATACTGAGGCGATAATTACGGCATTGACGACTTTTAAAGTGGGAAGAAACGACTTGATCAGGGCACCAATTGCTTTCAGAAATTTATCAATCTAAGGGCTTAGAGGCAAATTTTATGGACAAAAAGAGTTCAGAGGCGTGATTTGTGGTTTTAAAATGTTATGTGGGTTTTGCCAGAGGCTCAGATAATCTATCAATATTTTACAGGTGGTAACTTTTGGAAACACAAAATTTGCGTGTGGTCACGTATTCTAAAAATGTATTTATCCCAGTTACCAACATGTGCAGGAACCATTGCGGCTACTGCGGGTTCAGGCGCAGCCCGGACGACCCGCAGGCATATATTATGCAGCCTGCCCGGATAGAGGAAATACTCAAAAGTGGTGTTCAGAGCGGCTGCACCGAAGCACTTTTTACTTTTGGTGAGCGGCCTGATGAGGATGCGGGATATTTGAGGCGGCTTAAGGCTATCGGGTATGACCGCACCCTGGATTACCTCCTGGACCTGTGCCGCATGGCTATTAAGGTAGGACTGCTGCCCCACTGCAACCCTGGAGTGCTTTCATACGCGGAACTTGAACTGCTCAAACCATTAAATGCCAGTATGGGGCTGATGCTTGAGACCACTGCTCATTTGCAAGCCCATGAGGACAGTCCGGGCAAGGTACCAGATAAAAGGATAGAGAGTATTGCAAATGCCGGTAAATTGAAGATACCTTTTACTACAGGGCTGCTGGTGGGTATCGGCGAAACAGAAGATGACCGTGTCAAATCCCTTGAATTAATTGCCCGCCTGCACCGGAAATACGAACACATCCAGGAGGTCATTATCCAGAACTTCACGCCAAAACCGGGTACGGCAATGGAACATCACCCGCCCCCAAAGATTGATGAGATGATCAGGACCGTTGAACTGGCAAGAGAGATACTTCCTGATGATGTAGCTGTACAGGTGCCGCCCAACCTCATCTCGCCCGGGATGCTTATTAAGCACGGAGCGACTGACCTGGGCGGCATATCACCTGTGACCATCGATCACATCAATCCCGAACATGAATGGCCGGCGGTGGAGCAGCTTGAGCAAAAAGTGGGCATGGATGTTGTTCTCAGGGAACGTCTTCCCATCTATCCACAGTACATCAAACAAGGTTGGTCCAGTGAAGAGATACGGTCCCTGATACAGCACCTGGCCGGTGATGATGGGTACAGGAAAGTAAAAAAATGGCTGTCCTGAAAATACAGGTCTACACTGTCCTGAACATGCGGATAAAAGATTATAATGTCCATAACCAAATTAGTGATACCTATTAATCAGTGATACCTATACTACTCAACTAAATCTAACTAAATCCAATAAAACAGCAGGAGAATCAGCAATTACCCCGGAAATTTCACTTGTATTACCTGCCTATAATGAAGCACAGCGCATCCATGATACTGTAGTCACCACTGCCGATACCCTGTCCGGTATCACCAGCTCCTTCGAGATCATTATTGCAGAGGACGGCAGCACAGATGGCACCGACCGCATCGCATCCCAGCTGGCCGCAGAACTGGAATATGTGGTACACCTTCACAATGATGAAAGACAGGGCAGGGGCAGGGCGCTGAACCGGGCATTTACGGCAGCTAGTGGCAGGATATTATGTTATATTGACGTGGATCTGGCAACCGACATGGGTCACCTTGAAGAACTTATCGAGGCCATAAGGTCCGAAGGATACGATTTTGCCACTGGCTCAAGGATGATGCCTTCCAGTGATGTTAAACGCTCCGTGAAACGCGGTCTTGCATCAAAGGGGTTCAACTTTCTTACACGCAGCATGCTGGGTTCGAAACTGTACGACCACCAGTGCGGGTTTAAGGCATTCAAGCGTGAATCCCTGTTCGAACTCATGGACTCTGTAGAGGATAAGCACTGGTTCTGGGACACTGAACTGCTGGTGCGGGCCCAGAGAAGTGGTTACAAAGTAAAAGAGTTTCCAGTGAAGTGGCAGCACGGCGGGGCCACCAAGGTGGACCTGGTAAAGGATGTCATCGGCATGGGCAGCCAGATCGTGAGACTCTGGTGGCAGTTGAGTTCACTTAAATCTGGCAGATGGCAAAAGGGAATCCTTACGTTCATTCTTGCCATATTACTTTTGTTCCTTATTTTTACCCTGGTGGGTGTGGAGGATGTCTGGCAGGCGGCGGCATCGGCATCACCTCAAATGTTTGGCCTGGCAGTACTCATCTACCTGTTCTCATGGCCTGTACGCGGGATCAGGTACCAGCATATCCTGAGGCGGCTTGGTCATGACCATGGATTGAACTTTATCACAGGCAGCATATTCATGAGTCAGTCAGCCAATGTCATCCTGCCTGCCAGGATAGGCGATGTTTCCAGGGCATATATCCTTAAACGGGAGAAGGATGTACCCCTGACCACAGGGATGTCATCACTGGCAGTGGAAAGGCTGTTCGATATTATCGCTATAACGGTCATAGGCGTACTGGCGGTCCTGGTGGTGATGGCTGAAAGGGCAGTGGACAACTGGGTAATGCCCTTGATGATCTCCTCGGCTGCAGTTATAATTTTATTCTTTGTGGCTATATTTTTCATGGCATCAAGGGGAAGGAACGGTTTATCCCCGGTGGAGCGTATAATACTAAAAGTTGCAAAGCCGGGTGATTATACTGACCGGGTTGCCGGCATTGCCCGCAAATTCGTTGATGAGATATATACAATATCATCCAGTCCCAGGGACTTTATCATTGTGTTCTTTTCTTCATTAATGGTCTGGACAGTGGACATACTCACTTGCTATACTGTACTTATCGCCTTTCCCTTCGTGCACAATGCAGCATCACCAACAACGCTGACTGCCGTTGTATTCATGGCAGTTGCAGTAGGCAACCTGGCCAAGATGGTGCCAATAACGCCCGGAGCTATCGGTACCTATGAGGGTGCCCTGACTGTGGTGTTCAAGATCGCAGGAATTGCCGGGTATGTGGGGGCTGCGGCTGCAGTCATCGATCATATTATCAAGAACTCGGTGACCCTGGTGTTTGGTGCGTTATACCTGGCGCACTTTAATATCAAGTGGCATGAACTGGTAGATATAAAAGGAAAGAACGAAAAATAATTGCCGGCGTGACTTTCATGGAATGGTTTGAAATAATAAAATGGTGGCTGGTACTTGAACTAATAGGGTTTGCTGCCCTGCCGCTGACCGCCTGGATATTTAGTAACCTGAAAGACAACGGGATAGCCCTTACCAAGATAATGGGTCTGCTGTTTGTGACATACTTCTCATGGGTATTGACCCACCTGGGTTTTAATTATGGCATCGTGATCGTAGGATTATCAGTACTCATAGTACTTGCTATTTCACTGGTAATATTTTCATTCAAGGGATGTCCTGTTGACCTTAAAACGCTGGTCAGGACTGAAATACTGTTCACATTAGCGTTTTTGGTTTTTGTTATAATAAGAGCATACAGCCCCGATATCTACTGGACAGGCGGTGAGAAGTTAATGGATATGAGCTTCATTAACATGATTCTTCGCAGTACCAGCTTTCCGCCTGTGGATCCCTGGCTCTCTGGCGAGCCTATGCAGTACTATTATTTTGGATACCTTGTGGCAGCAAATCTTATCAAGCTCTCGAACGTGCTCCCCTCTATTGGTTTCAATCTTGTTGTGGCAACCATGTTCGCCCTGTCAGCCACAGCAGCGTACGGCATTGGCAAAGACCTGGTCAGTAACAACAGGGTGTTTGCACTAATTATCATGGCATTTGTTGTGATATTCGGAAATCCCGCCGGTTTTATACAATTACTTGTGACCTTGTTCGTGCCCAAGTATCACGGTCTGTTCAATGTTCCACCAGGTGATGTCCTGACACGACTATCTGCATACAACTACTGGCCTACCAGCAGGGTGATACCAAATACCATCAACGAGTTCCCTTATTTCAGTTTTATCCAGGCAGACCTGCACGCACATATGATAGCTATAGCCTTCCAGTTGCTAATGATAGCCCTGCTGCTTAACCTGCTACGCGGGGGAAAGGAATACAATATCCCGCTGTTGGCTGTCATCACATTGCTGTTAGGGTTCATGTTCCCGCTAAACTCCTGGGATTATCCCACGTATGCCATTTTTTTTGTGATGGTCCTGGCAGCATGGAGGATCAGGGTTTCTGTAAAGCAAGGTAAAACCCAGGGTTTTACAGGCCGGATTTTTAGTGTGCATCCGGTGGAACTGGCAAAGCTGGCAGTAGTGGGCACTGCAGTTATTTTTTCCAGTATTTTGTTATATCTGCCATACCATCTCCTTGCCAGTAATGTATCCCATTCACTCAGGCTTGTAACATACGGACAGACCGGAATAATATTCTACCTGGGTGTGTTTGGAATAATGCTCTTTTTCCTGTTGGTTTATTCCATCCTCAATTTCTATGATCACTATTACCCTGATATGAAAATGATACTGGCAGGCCTTGCAATTGCAATTGTGGCAGCATATCTGACCCATATCGAGATACTTATCATTATACTGCCGCTTATTGTCATGTCCATTTACCTGCTGGTAAAGGAAGAAGACCCTTCCATCCAGTTCATCTACCTGTTGATCCTGCTGGGTGCCCTGCTGTCACTGTTCTGCGAGCTTTTCTACATCCAGGACTCCTTTGGTATCACTTCTCCCCAGTACATCAGGTTCAATACGGTATTCAAGATATATGTCCAGCACTGGATAGTATGGGCACTGGCGGCAGGAGCTGCATTCTATCACCTCTGGATCCGGGGAGGAGTGAAGGAAGCTCTGGAAAATGCGAAGGAAGATGTAGGATGTGCAAAGGAAGCTTTGGATGATGTGAAGGGAGTTATGGGGGATATGAAAGAGATGAAGGACATGGCTGATGCAACGAAAAAGGGATTTGCGATCATATCGATCATCCTGGTACTGGCAGCTTTGTCATACCCGGTATTTGCCACCTATTCCCGTTCAGGTAATTTCAAAGGCCAGCCCACTCTTGACGGTGCTGCCTATCTGGAACAGCAATATCAAAATGAATATAATGCCATAATGTGGCTGGACAACCTTAGCGGTACCCCGGTGGTGTTGCAAAGTCCCGGACAGGCATATAAACTTAACACCCATGTTACCGCTTTCACGGGCCTGCCTACTGTACTGGGCTGGGCAGGTCATGAGAAGAACTGGCGTAACGGTGCCGATATTGTCAATGAGCGCTGGTATGAGGTGCCCAGGGTGTACACCTCCAGTGATGTTGACACTGTTAACGGGATACTTGATAAGTACAATGTGGAATACATCTATGTTGGCGGTGTAGAGGTAGAGCGCTACGGTGGCCGTGATGCCAGGAAGGTCTTCATAAACAACCAGGACAGGTTCAGGCTGGTCTACTTTAACCCGAATGTTCATATTTACCAAGTGGTGAGACCTGTTGTTCGAGGATGAAAAACCGGTCTCACCTGTTAGCAGGCTTACCGAGCCAAGGACCATCGTTTCATTCGCTGTGGCGGCAGTGGTGCTTTATTTCCTGTTCTCAAGGATAGAGTTTGACAGGATACTGGAGGTCATCGGGGACGCCCGCCCGGGTTATATTGCAGCGGCTGCTCTCATGTATTTCGGTTCGCTACCCATAAGAGGCGAGCGGTGGAGATTGCTGCTTAATAATATCAGTGTCAGGGCGGGGCTGAAGGATGCCAGTGAGATATTCCTGCTGTCCTGGTTTGCCAATACCCTGGTCCCTGCCAAGATGGGGGATGTGTACCGCGGATACCTTGCAAAGAAAGTATGGGATGTGTCTATCTCAAAGTGTTTCGGGACTGTGTATGTGGAGCGTATCTATGATGTACTGGTGCTGGTCATCCTGATGGGGGTATCCAGTATCATGGTGTTCGGGACTGACATCCCGGAGGCGATCAGGGTATCCCTTGCCCTTGGATTTGCAATCCTGGTACTGCTGATATCGGTAGTGGTAGCCTTTTCATCAGGAAAGACCACTATTGCCCGCAAACTGCCGTCAAAGATACAGCCAATGTTCACACAGTTTGCTGAGGGGCTGCATGAATCAGCAGGCAGGAGTTCTGTTGTGCTGATAATCCTGTATACCATACTTATCTGGGGTATGGAGGTCGCACGGTTGTACTTTGTGGTGGAATCGCTGTCTCCGCTGCATAATATCCACATCGGCCTGTCCCTTATTGTGTTTGTTGCGCTATCGGCGGCCCTGGTATCTGCTCTTCCCATCACACCTAGCGGTCTTGGTGCAGTGGAGTTCGCCATTGTGGGCGTGTTCGTGCTGGTTGGGGTGGATGCGGGCGTGGCGGCTGGGATTGCCATACTGGACCGGGCCATAAGTTACTGGGGATTGATGGCGGTGGGGGCTGTGGTGTATATGGTGAGCGGGAAGAAGTAGTCGCGAATCGCTGACCCTGGCAAAGAAGAACCAGCCCTCACGCGCCGAAAGATTTGGAGGGGGGCCATCCACTTTGGCGGGTACTCAGGTCAGTTGGAACCGCTTCATAGCTACCATGCCAATTATCATGAATCCCAAGTTTGACACTTTGATTTATTGCTGATTTGTAATCTTCATTTTTTAACGTATAGGAAAGTATAAACGCATTTGTTTATCTTGCTATTGAAATTAGATATACTACTCCGCAAGTATAATTTGGAACTCTATATGATTGCCACAGAGCTCACATAGAGCACAGAGAGGGGAGTTTGGGGCGAAAAAAGCATCTCTGTGTTCTCTGTGGCAGAAAGTTACAAAAAACAGATACAGTTTAGTATACATGATGAGAAAAACATCACATTTCTATTTTGCCCCGAAGGGGCTTTCTTGATGTTTAAGAAAAAGATTTGGTAACTATTCAGCCTTCCTTAAGACCGGATGCCGATGACGAAAATCAGCTTATTTGTGTCTATGGCGATACATTTTTTAGTTTTTAATACTGAGTCTACGTCCATCGATTCCAAAGGCATTTGACAATTGTGTGCAATTATCTATTTGTAGACTATTCAGTCTACCGATAACGTTTATGTATGGCTGAATAGTTACAAGATTTGTTTTCAAAATATACCTGCGGAATATAAGATTAAGCTCAAATAGGAAAAATGAATCAAGCTATTACATAAAATGTGCAGAGTTGCGGTTAAATATTTTCCCAAATTAATTATACAATTTTTAGATGGGGGATTGGAATGATAAACTTACCACCCTTTTCTCTATAAGCTCTCTGCTGCTTTAAAATCTCATCAGCAAAATTCCATGCCAGGAGCAGAACATAATCGGGCATATCCTCAATTAATTTTGATGTTGGTAGAATCGGAAGGTGGTTGCCACCCATATAGCGACCATGTTTGAACTGGTTCATGTCAACTATATAATCTATTAGATCCTTCCCCATTCCACAATAACTCAAATCTAATAACCTGGTTATTGAAGCAGCAAGTAATGATGGCTATATGCTTAAAAATTTTGTCGAAATGGGTATTTCGGTGCTTGGCATCGATCCCGCTCAAGGACCAGTCGAAACTGCTCAGAAAGCTGGAATCCCGACCCTTTGCACTTTTTTTGACAGGGATTTAGCAGGCCAACTGAAGAAAGAAGGTCGTACGGCAGACGTTTTCCTTGCCAATAATGTTCTCGCTCATGTTCCGGATCTCAATGGTTTTGTAGAAGGAATAAGAACGCTATTAAAGGATACTGGCATTGCTGTAATGGAAGTACATTATATAGCTGACCTGGTTGACAACCGGGAATTCGACACTGTGTATCATCAGCATCTATGTTATTTTTCAGTTACTGCATTAAACAATCTGTTTAGAAAGCATGGCCTTTTCTTAAATAGAGTTGAACGTATTCCTACATACGGCGGATCATTGCGTTTGTTTGTAGAACGAAATGAAAATGTTGGTGAGTCTGTGCGGTCACTAATGGCAGAAGAGTCAAATAAAGGAGTAGATCAGATTGATTATTATCTGAATTTTGCA
>Ga0255436_1045_pt1 | contig 20777 bp, 23 predicted proteins | sample ANMaggSSYBR02I10_FD_182655 | JGI IMG/M metagenome (GOLD analysis project Ga0255436, IMG submission 182655) | Sediment cell enrichment communities from methane seep in Santa Monica Basin, California, United Staets - ANME aggregate JGI... | ecosystem: Environmental > Aquatic > Marine > Cold seeps >...
TGCCAGTCAACAATAGTCTCTTCACTGTCCAGATAATCGCTGGCATCGAATGGAGCTATACCCGGTTGATTAATTTTGTTCATGTTTCCATTCCTCTGTTACCAATTGATAATAGCATCCAATTGACTATAATTTCAGGTGGTTTGAGTTTTCGTTCAGACACTATTTAGTCTCATTTTAGGATATAACGAGGTTTGGAATTATGCCAGACTTTTATTTCTCCTTGCGCAAGGACGTCGTCATCCCTGGAAATCGTTCCTTTTATTACACCAAAATCGCCGTATTTTGCATATTTGTAAACAGATATTGTCAATTTGTCTCCAACCCTTGATTGTTTTAGAATTTCGAAATTTTTTGCACCCAACAGGAATCCTTCTGGTGCCGACTCTGATATGCCAAGCTGCTTAAAGCCGTTGAGAGCTGCTATTGATTGCGCCATCATTTCAAAATAAATGGCATCATCAACAATGCCGTCTTCTCCAACAAACAGCATGTCTTTCTGTATCATTACTGATACATCTGCACATCTTTCAGATACACTGACCAGTGTATCAATAACTTTCATCGGGGATTTTTGGGGGATAATTTCATCAACTGCGACAGGCAAATGAACAATTTCATCCTGCCGGTCAATGTTTTTCCAGCACAAAGGATCTGAGGCAAGATAATCGCCGGTTAATTGATATGCAGCTCCCCGGCAGCCATAACAATACTCAGCTTTTTCACAGGTCCTGCAGGGCCCCTTTATTGTATTGAGATGATTCTTTAAATCACAGAGAACCTCGCTGTTTTTTATAATATTTCTAAGCTGTTGGTTGCGAATATTGCCTATTGGTATGCCAACTCCGACACAAGGCATAACATTGCCGGTTGATGTAACAAGGCAGGAAAACTGGTGCCGCAGACATCTGTTCCCAATTAGTGGCGGTTGTGGATCCCAGTCTTGACCATACTTACTGCGATCAATCTCTGAAATCCTGGTAAAAATATCATAGAGCTCTTTTGGGTTAACATATAACCATTCGTTATGTTTTGCATTTTCTTGAGGTGTAATAATTTCGAAATATGGGGCTATCTTCTGATCTCTAAGCCATGTCCACATTGTAATCAGTTCATTAATATTATGCCGGCAAATAATCGTACTGACAGCGAGGAATTTTTCTTCCGAAGGATATCCTGCCTTTTTTAAATTATGCAGAGCTTGTTGAATAAGGGTAAAAGCGCTTTTTTTACCAGCAAGTGTATCCTGAATATTTTCATTAAATGAATTCATTTTTAAAACAACACGCACGTTGTTATCGTATAATTGCCTTGCGAAGTCTTCGGTAATTTTAGTCCCATTTGTAAATATTTCAACTTCGAGTTTCTGTTTCTTGATAAACTCTATCATTTCAAGAAGATTGGGATATAATGTTGGTTCACCTCCAAGAATAATAATTTTTCTTGCTCCCATGTCTTTTGCCTGAAGGATGACATCGCATATTTCTTCTTTTGAAAGCTCATTCTCAGGATATGAATTATGCGGCACATAACAGTAAGGACAGCGAAAATTGCAATGCAGGCTGAATTCAATCTCCATTGAAAGAAGATTACCGTTTTGTACTGCGTTTTCAATATCTGCAAGGGGAAATTCAAAATTTGAGATTCGGCTATGGCAACTAACCATATTGTTTATCTCCTGTCTATGAAACGAACAGGTTTCCTTGACTTGGGAGTATATACCTGTTGTGCTAATTTTTCTTTATCAGTAATTATGACTTTGGGCTTGACTCTAAGTTTTGCCTGAAGTTTATTTTGTATTATTTCGCAATTACACGAATTTTCATTTACCGTTACATATATGGTTATATTGTCGGACAAATCGGTTTCACTGGATACTATAAGATAATAATCGTCAATGCCATTAATTTCTTCCAGAGCTGAATATATCGACTGTGGATATACAGTGGTACCGCGAACTTTCATCATTTGTTTTTTTCTTCCAAGTATAGGTCCAAGCCTTGCAGAATAACGTCCGCAGGGGCATTGCTTATCGATTAAAAAGCTTATATCACCGGTTTTAAAACGAACAAGAGGCATCCCTTCAACAGATAGCGGAGTAACAACGACTTCACCTGTATGTTCAGAGGAAAGAACTTTGCCATTTTTATCAATAATTTCTACAACAGCTAAATCCGGATGCAGGTGCCCCCCTTGTTGAGCGGTGCATTCACAAAATGTAGTAACTGTTTCGGTTGATGCATAAGTTGAAAATGTCTTTGCCTGCCATATCTCTTCTAAATCCCGGCCAATTTTTAGTGGTTCAAGGTTATAATTTCGTAAAGGTTCACCTATACATACGAGCTTGGAAACAGCAGTTTTTACTGGATCTATATTATTATTTTGAAGGTATAATCCTAATTTTTTTAAGAATGTCGGCACACCGACAATTACAGAGGGATTCATCCTTAAAATAATATCTTTCTGGCTTTCCAGAGTATTTAGACCGTTTCTTATAGCTGTTGCGCCGAGACTGCGTACACCGAGGAAATAAGCCAGACCGGCAACAAAGCACCTATCCATTGTGCAGGTCAGCAGCACTATATCTTCTGCGGTAATTCCGCATCCGTCAAATGACTTTTTTTCGTTATATGCGAGGCGGTTTAAATCATAATCAGTATATATTATGCGTGTCGGACGGCCTGTTGTTCCGGATGATAAAACAACATCAACAATCTTTACAGACGAAACAGCACAAAAATCATTATTATATTTTTCAAGATCAGATTTGTCGGTAAATGGGAGTTTACAAAGTTGTTCAAGTGTTATGCGTTCAAAGTCGATATATGAATCTTTTAGAATCCTCTGATAATACGGTGAATGCTTGCTGCAGTGAACAAGATGATTGCGAAGTCTTTTTTCTTGAAGTTTTTTTATGATGTGAGGTTCGGAAAACTCTATATTCATGTATTGTTTTAATTCCATCGCTTTTTCCTGTCCATTGCGGCTACCTCTTCGGATATAATATTTCGTACCATGTTCTTTAATTTAAAAGGTTTAATATTTTTAAATTCTTCCCATTTTATTGCCGGTAATTTATGTATTTTTATCTTTCCGGGTCTGAGTAAAAAAGAACCTCGTGGAGGGATATTTTCGTTACCGCTAATACATACCGGCACAATCGGGCAGTTAGCTTCAATGGCAACGCGAAAAATCGAACCATGAAACTGGCCCATTGACTTGCCTCCTGATCGAGTCCCTTCCGGAAATACAATAATGGAAACTCTCTGTTTTAGTAACTTAACCGCTTGTTTTGAAAATTGTTCAAAAGGCATCTCATTAATACTTAAATAGCCGGCCCAGCGAGCATAAATACCCAAAACAGGCAAACGAAAAGGCCAGATATTCACGACCTGAATCAATTCATACGGCAGGCAGGCCATTAAAAAAGGATCTGTGGCAGATCTATGATTACAAACGAAAATATAAGGCCCCGGCCCAGGATTTTTTTCATAATTTTTATAGTAGATTCTAATCAACGGAAAAGGAAGTACTTTTATAACTAACATTCCGTACCAGCTTATGGCTCGGCGGAACCACTTCATGGTATTACGATGCGACATAAATAATGAAAAATATGCAACAAGGAGTGTTAGTACAGGGATAGCAATAGCTGAGTACAGAAAAAATAAAAAGTAAAACAAGATATTGAAAATGACTAGCTTTAAGGCTTTAATGTTCTTCATTTTTCAAACTTAGAATAAACCTGTAAATATCCTCCAGAGTTCTAATATTTCTGACTCGCTCATCGTTACGGATTTGAACGCCGAACTTTTGCTGAAGAGCAACGATTAGATCAACAATATCCAGGCTGTCCAGCCCCAGGTCTTCAAATATATTCATTTTGGGCTGAAGTTTTTCTGTTTCTATCTCAAACGACTCTTCAAAAACCTGGTTTGTCATTGCAATTATTTCGTTTTCCGTAATTTTGTGTTTCATAATTTTTTACATACCAGTACAGAATTTATACCACCAAATGCAAAACAGTTTTTAACCATAATTGCAATATCTTTAGAAACAGGCTCCATTACATGATTGATACCCTGGCAATCAGGACTGACATTTTCTAAGTTCAGGGTAGGATATATTATTCCTTTTTCCATCATTGCAAGCGATACAATTAATTCCAGCGCCCCTGATGCGCCCAGGGTGTGCCCTATATATCCCTTCAGACTGCTTACAGGTATTGAATCGCCTAAAACTTCCTTTATTGCTTTTGCTTCTTCTTTGTCTCCCTGTATGGTCGCTGTTGCATGGGCATTAATATAATCAACTTCCTTAGAGGAAACCTTTGCACTTGCCAGGGCCTCTTTGAGACATAACACTATCGAATTTTTATCGGGCTGGCTTACATGAACACCGCTTCCACAAGTATGATAACCTAAAATTTCTGCGTATATTTTTGCATTTCGTCTTAAGGCGCGTTCGTATTCTTCAATTACCAATATTCCGCTTCCTTCGCCGCAGACCAGTCCATCGCGGTCTCTGTCAAAAGGCCGGGGCGTTTTATATGGTTTGTCGTTATAGTTTGACGACGTTGCAAAAAGAACATCAAAAGAACCGGTGACCGTAGGATGAAGTTCTTCCGCACCACCGCAAAGAACAGCATCCTGTTTCCCAAGCCTTATTAAGTCATAGCCTGCATTGACTGCCTGCAACGCTGATGCACAGGCTGCCGAGGTCGCAAGAACGCAACCTGTAATGCCCAAACACTGTGATACATTCATGGCCGCCGTATGTGAAACACACTGAAAAAACTTCATCGATGAAAGCTGGGTCAAATCTTTTTTAGGCAGCATGATTTCAAATGTTTCATTAAGACTTTTGGCGCTTCCCATTGTTGAGCCGATAATACATCCAATACGGCCTGAAGTTAATTCTTCATGTTTTATACCCGCGTCTGATAGAGCCTGCTCTGTTGCCTGCACAGCAAAAATACTCATTCTGCCCATTGAGCGTCTGTTTTTGCGCGGGATGGCTTTTTCGTTTATTAATTCCGCAGGTGCACCGACAAGACTGCGCAGGCCGATATATTGATCCCATCCTTCCATATAATGGACAGCGCTTCTTCCCTCCTCAATGCCTTTGACTAGTGAAGAAACATCATTGCCCATAGCCGAAACAGCGCCGACACCTGATATGACTACTCTTTTCAACTGTTTAATCCCTGCCCAATAAAACGATTGTAATCCTCTTTGCCAACTATGGCACGTCCCACAATAAAAGATGACATCATTGCGCCAACAAGACCCGGTAATACGGAACTTTGACCGGCAACATACACATTTCGCAGGGGAAGCTTGCCAAAAAGATTAAACTGCCCGATTTTTTGTTTGATTCCATAAGCCGAACCATGAGGAGAATGCAGATAATCTCTGAATGTTAATATAGATGCGGCAGCGACTACTTTAAATGAATCACTATATTCCGGATAAGTATTGATAACGCGTTTTTTTATATTATTAATGTGTTCTTGCTTGTATTTCATATAGCCGTTTGGGCGTTTCTCTGGTTTTGAATTTTTCCATTCCTCAACATGTTCAGGGAAAGAAACTTCAAGGGCATTCAACACGCTGTATGATTTGGCATTGACCGTTTCTGTGTTTTTCATGATTACCATAGCAGGCGGGCCAGGATTATACGGGTCTATTAATGAGTTAATGTCAGTTGTTGGGAACAGGGAAAGAGTTGTTGGCTCAACCGGATCAAAGGCATTATCTGATTCCACAATTCCGTAAACAGAAAAGAAACCTGCTGATGGTTCAAAAGAGTTAACTCGTTCTATAAAAGCTTTGGTCAAATGTTTCTGTGGAAGGATCTTTAAGATTTTTTGAGGATGAATTGTAAAAATACAGTGTTTGCAGGAGATTTCATCTCCATTGTTCAAAACAAAGCGTCCAACATGATCATTCTTTATATCAATACATTTCTTGATAAAGCTGCCGCACATAACATCAATATCAAGTTTCGCAAAACGTTCTTTGAATGCCCTGATAAAGGCATCTCCGCCGTCTTTAACGCGTGACATGGACTTATACAGGTCGTAACTGACACGACTGTGGTTTGCAAACGAAATTTCCGCAGGCTTAACTCCGTGGCACATGCAGAAACCAGACAGCAATCCTTTGAGCAGACGATTGTCAGTTAAGCTGTTCAGGACTTTGTCAAGGCTTATATAATCCTCATTTATAACATTCGGAGAAAGAGTGATGTTGCGCAAATCCATTGAAACGGTTTTGGAACAGACACCCCTGACCATATCAAAATAACGGTCAATAGCGGTTGTTTCTGATGGGAAATAATCCTTGAATTTTGAAATAATTGCCTGGTAACCGACTGGCAGGTCAAATACAGCCTGTTCTTTTTCAAAAACAAAACGGTTATTTTTACCCTGTGCGATATAAACCGGCCTGATATAATCATGGATCCCAAGAACGGTCAGCATATCGTGAAGAATTCCGTTCTTATAAAATCCACCGGTAAAATGAAAGCCCGTATCAAAAGGAATGCCTTTTCTATAAAACCTTGTTAGCGATCCACCAATATGCTTATTTTTTTCAAGAAGCAAAACAGAACGACCGTTCATGCCAAGCAACAGAGCAATCGTTAATCCGCTAATACCGCTTCCCACAACTATATCATCATACTTTTTCAATTTATATGGCCAGCCCTCCGTTAATGCCGATAACCTGACCGTGAATATACATATTTTCTTCGCTGCATAAAAAATTTACAACGGCTGCGACATCTTCAGAATTTCCAAAACGATTAAGCGGAATAAGTGGTAAAATTTTTTCTTTTGAGAGATTTTTGGTCATATCTGTTTCAATCACTCCCGGAGCAACTACATTAACAATAATATTTCTTTTTCCAACTTCCCTTGCCAATGCTTTTGCAGCGCCAATCAACCCTGCTTTTGATGCAGAGTAGTTTACCTGACCGGCCTGACCGATTTGGCCTGAAGTGGAAGAAACTACAATGATTCGTCCCTGTTTCTCACGAAGCATTGAAAACAATATAGCATGCATGACATTGTAAAATCCATCAAGATTTACAGAAAGAACTGAATCCCATTCTTCCTTTGTCATCCACATCATAAGGTTGTCATGAGCTATGCCTGCATTATATACCACTACATCAGGTGGATTATCATCTGCTTTTTTTTCCAGGGCTGCCTCTGTTTCTTTATAATCAGAGACATCAAATGAAAGAGTTTGACACAAGCTTCCTGTTTTTTCTATTTCTTCTTTTGTTTTATCGGCAGCATCGTGATTACTTTGATATGTGAGCCAAATATTAAAGCCGGACCTGGCAAGACGAATTGCTATTGCTTTTCCGATTCCTCGACTTCCGCCGACAACTAATGCAATTTTTTCATTATTGGATTTATTTTTCATCATTGTATTTTTAAAATCCTTAGTTATTTCGTCCACGTTCCTAAATAAGTTGTCATTACTTAAAAAAAAATAATATAACCAAATACAATTAAAGGCGTCAATAAATTTTTGATTTACAGGTCGCTGGATTAGATTATTTGCAATAATTAGAATTAATTGAGATATCAAGGTGTTTTGCATAAATTGTTTTTACGCAGGTCTCTGGCAGGTCAGAAACAAGGGCTTGGCAAAATACCTTGGCCTTCCGTTAATCAATCACAAACCGGACAATTCATTTGCTATGAAAACCGGACATCTTGAAATGCTGTTGTCAATAATCTCTTTAGAGTATTGACATACAAGCAGCTTTTTGCCATACTTATATTCATTTCAAACACCAACAAAAAGCAAATTTCTATCACTGAGGAAAGGAGCATAGTATGTCAAAAGGGCTGGTTAAATGCGTATCGTGGTTTCTTGTTGTCGGGATGTTTGCATTGGGTATTGTACCCAGAGTTGATGCAGGGCTTTCACCTTCAGAGATAATCGTTTTTTCGCAGGCTGACAGGACTTCTCATCTCCAAAACATTCAAAAAATTCTTGAGACAAAGGTGGTAGGCAAAAGGCTCCAACAACTCGGCCTATCGCAGGATGATATTCTGATGAGGTTAAGCAGGCTAGATGATAAACAGATTCACAGTATCGCCTTAAAACTCGATGAAATCAGAGTTGGCGGCAACGGCTTCGAGGTTCTGGTGGTGATTCTTCTCATAGGAATATTAGTTGGAGTTTGGTTTTATGTTTCAGGCAAGAGAATTATTATTCAAAGCAAGTAGCACTCATGTTCCCCAACATATATTTTCAACTTACCGTGCCTGAAAATTTGACCGGATTTATTGCGTGGGTTCGTGGATGTCTGCGCATATTTCCTTTTGTCCTCCCCCTCCTTTTTTCATGCACAGGAACTCCCGACATCAAGGAATCCAGGGCCTTTCAGTTAATAGAAAGTGTGCCATTTTATCCTCAGGAAGCATATCAGTGCGGTCCTGTCTCACTTGCAGGTGTTTTGAATTATTGGAGGACAGGTGTTTCTCCTGAGGATGTTGCAGGCGAAATATATAGTGAGTCAGCAAAGGGCACGCTTGACATTGATATGATCTTGTATGCGGAGAGAAAGGGTCTTAAAGCCAGGCAGTATAAGGGCAGTGCTGATGATATTAAGCGCAATATTGATTTGGGCTATCCATTGATAGTCCTGGTTGATTATGGTTTCTGGGTTTATCAGCAAAACCATTTTATGGTGGTTGTCGGTTACAACAAAAATGGAATCCTTGCAAATTCAGGAAGAGATCGTCTCAAGTTCATACCTTTCAAAGTTTTTTTGAAGTCATGGAAAAGAACAAATTTCTGGACGATGCTGATAAGCCCCAAACAATGAGCTGCATGTCATATCTAAAGTGCCGGCTAACTCATATCTTGTTGCTTGGCTGTTGCTCATTTCTGTTTTCTTCTGGGCTGTTTTCTTCCGGCTGTGCCCTTCCAAAAATTATCGTGTTTGAAGATCCCCTGACTTCTGAGGAACACTTAGAACTCGGGGTGGCTTATGAGAAAAAAGGTGAGTTTGACGGTGCAATAAAACAATACAGATTGGCAGCCAAGAAACTTCCTGTTGCTTATCTTTATCTCGGCAATGCGCATTTTCAGAAAAACGAATTGCATGAGGCAGAGGAATCATACAAAGAGGCAATCAAAAGGGACGCTCACAATGCTGATGCCTATAATAATCTGGCATGGCTCTACTATGTGAAGGGCAACAACCTCGATGAAGCGGAAAAGCTTGCCAAAAAGGCTCTCGAACTCAATCCCTCGAAAAAGAACATTTACGGCGATACACTGGAGAAAATAAAAGGAATCAAAAAGCCTTGAAACAGGCTTCGGAATAAATGAATTTTGTGCAGTTCTTCCGATCAGTACCGATCTTTCTGACACGCAAACTCTTCAGATCATACTCTGGACGAAGCTCATCCTCTAATTCTGTCTTAAGCTTCTTCATAGGCTTTTCGCTCCCTTCCGCTTATTCTTACTCTTTTCTCCTCAACTATCCAAAGGTGATGCTCAAGTAGTGCGTTTGGTAATAACCTGATAAGACGTTTGATGACCGATAGCACATAAGGTTTATCCTGCCTTTTTAGTCGTAGGACAATCAAACCGGAAAAATCCTGTGGTGGATAAGCGCGGATATCGGCAAAATCCGTGTCTAAGGTTATCAAAGCACGTTTCTCTCTTCGGCAAACAATTGAAATGTAGCTGTCAGGGGCTCCATCAAGGTGTTCCTGAAACACAGTCAGTGCATCGTGTCCTTGTTCTGTGAGTAAATTTGCAACCTCAACAGGCAAATTTTCATCGATTTTGAATTTCATTTTTTTGCCTAAGCCGGCATACCTACAACTCGTTCTCGCGTAAGTTCGGCTGCATAAGCAATGGCAGCTTGCACAGACTCCCTGTTTAAGGATGGGTAGCTTGCAATTATCTCTTCATAAGAAAGCCCAGCCGCCAAATTATCCAGCACAACCGACACCATAATTCGGGTTTCCTTTAAACATGCTTTACCATGACATACTGACGGATCAACTGTGATGTAATCTTGCCAAGTCATCATTTAGATACCTCCTAATCTTGAATTACTTCCATTAGTTTCGAACCAGATAACCAACAGCATATCCGCCAACAATTACGAGTTTGTAAATTTTTGGCTATAATAAATGCCCAAGTTTCTTATAACCCTGCCCGACGGATGGCAGGCGGGCCTGAATAGTGAACTTTTGAACCTGTGAACGCTCACAAAAATAATTCAAGCCAACATTTATGTCAATGATTTTCATGAGATGTGTCGCATGGCTCTGCTGAGTGCTGCTTTGTGTAGTTCGCCGGCTAAGTGAACAGGACTTTTTTCATAGATTGGATCCCATCCTGAAGGGTCTGCCTTGCAAAAGAACTGTGTTTCCAGGCTTATGTGTTCAACAGCATCTTGCAAAGATAGATTTAAAATACGTTCCCATGCCTTCCATGTAGCACCGCAGGGAGCCCCCCGAAGTATCTTGATATCGGCAATCTTTCCACCGGATGTTTTGACTGAAAATTCCGGCAAACCGAATTTTTCTCCATAAAGGCCAAGACAGACCTGCCTTGATAAACTGCATCATGTGGGAGGCGTAAGCACGCCCTTAATATGCGATTTTTTACCTGTTGCGACTACAGGAATCTTTTTCTTTACGCACATAACTGCAAGATCATGTGAAAGGTCGGGATGTGTAAGATAATCTAATACCAGGTCAGCTTTGATGTCTGTGGGAAGGTATTTTGTTGAATCGTCGATTACAGGGGGCAGGGATTTGTCGATTGATATTGTTTTCAGGTCAAAGAGGTTCTCTCCATATCTTATTATTCCCTGTATCTTGCTTTCTCCACTGCCGTTTTGCTGAAATACCAGGATTTTTTGGATGTATTTTCTGAGTTTGTTTTGTGATGTCATTAATCGTTCAAAGTTTTTATAATGAGAAATATTTAGGTCAAAGAATAGAGTAACGATTATATTGTGTCAACAGGGTTTTAAAATAATTGTTTATAATAATATTATTGAAAAAACTTGACACAAATATAAATTGTAAATACAAAAACTCTTTTTAAAGCTTTTAAAAGGGTTGAAAATGAAATTATCAGTACCTGATTATATATTAGCGATAAAGCCTTATTCTCCTGGCAAACCTCTTGAGGAGCTTGAGAGAGAATATGGTATTAGCGATTCTATCAAGCTTGCATCTAATGAAAATCCATTGGGGCCGTCTCCTTTGGCTGTAAAAGCTATTCAGGATGCGATAGGAAATCTGAACCGTTATCCAGATGGAAGCGGGCATGATCTGGTAAAAAATATTGCTGAAAAGCTTGGCGTTGCAACCGGAAACATTGTTTTAGGAAACGGTTCCGATGAGATTATCGGTATGATTACACGTGCCTTGCTGTGTCCAGGCGATGAGGCAATAATGCCTTATCCTTCATTTCTTATGTACAATATAATGATATGCTGTGCCGGAGCAACACCTGTACAGGTTCCATTAAAGTCTTTTTGTGTTGACCTGGATGGAATCAGGGACAGAATTTCATCCAGAACGCGCATGATTTTTATATGCAATCCTAATAATCCTACCGGAACCGTTGTATCAAAAAAAGATTTTAAAGACTTTCTTCAAAGCATTCCTGATGGAGTTCTGATAGTAGTGGATGAAGCTTATATTGAATTTGTACGGGATGAAAATTGTGTTAGAAGTATTGATTACCTTGATTCCGGTATTGCATTGGTTATACTTAGAACATTTTCAAAAGCTTATGGCCTGGCTGGCCTCAGAATAGGCTACGGTATTATGCCGCAAGAAATAGCGAGCCTGCTGAACAGAGTCAGGCAGCCTTTTAACGCAAATTCATTAGCACAGGTTGGCGCAGGCGCTGCGATAGAAGACAAAGCTTTTTTGGGAAAAACTTTATCTCTTGTTCACGAAGGTCTTGATTTTTTATACGAATCCCTTGACAGGATGAATATTAAATATTTTCCGACACAGGCAAACTTTTTTTTAATAGACGTTGGTAAAAATGCTGACGAGGTTTTTGAAAAAATGCTCAGGCAGGGAGTTATTGTTCGTTCAATGACATCGTATGGATATCCCAACTTTATAAGAATAAATGTTGGTCTGCATGAAGAAAATGTCCGTTTTTTAAATGCTCTTGAAAAAATAATTTAATGAAACGTTTTCTCATTACAATAGATGGCCCGGCAGGTGCCGGCAAAACAACTGTAAGCCGCGAATTAGCTGATCGCCTTAATTACAAATATATTGACACTGGCGCACTTTACAGAGGTGTTGCATTTGAGGCAAAATTTGCAGGGGTAAGCCAGTATGATGATACAGGTCTTGAGAATTTATGCAGCACCCTTAATTTAAATTTTGTAAAAGATGAAAGAGGCTTGCGCCTTTTGTCTAATAATTCAGATATTACTGATCAAATCAGGACTCCTGAAATATCGATGATGGCGTCGGCAGTTTCAGCAAGGCCGGTGGTAAGAAAATATCTTTTGGATTTGCAAAGGAATCTGGGCAGAGAAAAAGGAGTTGTATTCGAGGGACGTGACATGGGAACTGTTGTGTTTCCTGATGCTGATAAAAAGTTTTATTTAGATGCATCGCAAAAAGTAAGGGCAATAAGGCGTTATCGAGAATTAGAATCAAAAACTTTCCAGATACTTGAGGACGTTGAAAAAGAAATCGGGCTTCGAGATGAGAATGACAGAAAAAGAGAAGTGGCGCCGATGAAACCGGCTGATGATGCGGTAATAATAGATTCTACCGATCTTTCCGCTAATGATGTGGTTGAGATGATGCTGGACTATATACTTAAATAAAGTGCCTAAAATGCCTAAAGTGAGCTAAAGTGCCTAAAGTTGTGGTAGGCCTTCGGCGCGCTAATTGATAATCCAAAGCTACGGGAGTTTGCCATCTTATGTATTAATGGCTTAAGGAATATATAAAATGGCAGAATTCCTTAACTTTAGGCATTTTAGGCACTTTAGCTCACTTTAGGCACTTCTATGTTGTGTAATCGTACAGGTTGAAAAAAGTGCCAACTACTTTCGACCTATTTTGAAAGATGTCAAATTAATCGTTGTTTTTTGATAGTTAGTTTGTTATAAAAAAAAGGTTATGCTATTTTTTTAAATAGCAGTATTAAAAAATTGGTCAAGGGGGTATTTTGTTTCATGGATAATTCTTTAAAAAACGATTCAGCCGAACATCATCCTGGCGAGGAGGATTTGTCAGGGGTGGCGGTTGCACAACAAAACGAAGAAGAGGTTGATTTAGATAAAGCTGCTGATGATAATACATCGGAAGATGTTCAGGGTGCCAGTGCCGGTATGGAAAATTTGATGGATATGTATGAAGAAAGCTTCAAGCGTTTTGCTGAAGGTGAAGTTGTTACCGGCAGAATAATATCAGTTGATAAGGATTATGTTCTCGTTGATATAGGATATAAATCAGAAGGGCAGATACGCATTAATGAATTTAAAGATGAAAAGGGTGAGATACACGTCAACATGGGTGACGATGTAGAAGTAATGGTTGAATTCTGGGATGAAGATGAAGAGCGTGTCATCCTCTCCAAAGAAAAGGCGGCCAAGGTTAAGGTTTGGGAAGAAATAAAGAAAACTTATGATGAAGATGGAACAGTTGAAGGCGTTATTTTATCTCGTGTAAAAGGCGGTTTTTCAGTTGATATAGGAGTTCAGGCATTTTTACCTGGCTCACAGGCGGATTTGAGGCCTATTCGCAACCTTGACGATTTGGTCGGTAAGAAATTAGAATTCAAAATGTTAAAGTATAACAGAAAACGAAGTAATATAGTTTTATCAAGGCGGGCTATTCTTGAGCATGAGCGTGAGGCTAAAAGGGCTTCAACCCTGGAAGCTATTCATGAAGATAAAGTTGTTGATGGAGTAGTAAAAAATATTACCGAATATGGTGTATTCGTTGATCTGGGCGGTGTGGACGGTCTTCTTCATATAACAGATATTTCATGGGGGCGTGTTAAACATCCATCTGAACTTTTTTCGGTTGGCGATAAGATAACCGTAAAGATTCTCAGCCTTGATATGGAGAGGGAAAGAGTATCTTTGGGCATGAAACAACTTGTCGAGGACCCCTGGCTGGCTGCTGTAGAAAAATATCCACTGGCTTCACGTATAACCGGGAAGGTTGTGAGTTTGACGGATTACGGAGCATTTGTTGAACTGGAAGAGGGTATCGAAGGCCTGATTCACGTTTCTGAAATGTCATGGACGAGAAAGATTCGCCATCCCTCCAAAGTTGTTTCTATTGGAGATATGGTTGATGCAGTTGTTCTGGATATTAAACCGGAAAACAGGCGTATTTCTCTTGGAATGAAGCAAGTTGTTCCAAATCCATGGGATGTAATCAGTGAGAAATATCCAACCGGCACAACTATTGAAGGCAAGATCAAGAATATAACGGATTTTGGGCTTTTTATCGGTATTGATGAAGGAATAGACGGCCTTGTACATATCTCCGATATTTCTTGGACAAAGCGTATTAAACACCCATCTGAGTTATACAAGAAAGGCGATGTGATTCAGGCTATAGTCCTTGATATCGAAAAGGAGAATGAAAGATTTTCTCTGGGTATCAAACAACTGCAAAGTGATCCCTGGAAAACTGTAGCAGAGCGTTATGTGGTCGGCAAGGAGATAGCGGGCACAGTTACTAATATTACCGATTTTGGAGTTTTTGTTGAACTTGAAGAAGGAATTGAAGGCCTCGTTCATGTATCTGAAATCAGTAAGGAAAAAATAAAAACTCCGGTCGGCAAGTTTGATGTAGGCGATGTTATAACTGCCAGGGTCATGAATATAAATAGTGAAGAAAGAAGAATAGGTCTTTCAGTTAAACGGCTTGAGGTTGATGATGAGCATGGTCTTTTAAGCGAATATGTAAACAACGCGAGGCCTGCAACTTCAACTTTTGGAGAAATTTTGCGTGAGAATCTTCAAGACAAGTTGAACGGGAAGTAAAATTTAACGGTTTACGGTTTACGGTTCACAGTTCACGGTAAACACCACTTAACCTCACATGAAATATGGTTCTCACACTTGCCTGCCGCAGGCAGGACTGAGCCTCTTGCTTTTTGTAAGTCTCTGGCGGATATATTTTGATCAGCCGTTAACTGTAAACTGTTAACCGTAAACGATTATTTTAAAATTATACCATGTTTTCCCGCAGACACCCATATCTTTTTTTTATCCTGATATTTACATCTGTAACATCTGTTGCAATTATTGGATTATCTCTGCTTTTTATGCTTAGTACAAGAGATGCTGAATTTGAATTTGGAGAAAAAGTCGGCGTTATAGAGATAATCGGTGCTATAGCGGATTCAAAAGATATAATTCATAATCTTAAGCGCTTCCGTGAGGATGATTCCATCAAGGCCATAGTTGTTAGAATTGATTCGCCAGGTGGTGGAGTGGGGGCTTCACAGGAAATTTTCAGGGAGATAACAAAGACTTCTGAAAGCAAAAAGATTATAGCTTCTCTGGGTGGCGTGGCTGCTTCCGGAGGTTATTATATTGCGGCCGGTGCAGACGGCATTGTTGCAAATCAGGGCACCATAACCGGCAGTATAGGTGTCATTATGGGATATTCAAATTTTCAGGAGCTGCTTAAAAAAATAGGCCTGGTTCCTGTTGTTATCAAAAGCGGTGAGTACAAGGATATAGGATCTCCAGTCAGAGAGATGACCAAAAAGGAAGAAGAAATTCTGCGTAATCTTGCGAATCAAATTCATAAACAATTCATTAAGGCCATTGCCGAAGGAAGAGGGATAGAGCAGTCAAAAGTAGAAAAATTTGCTGATGGACGGATATTTTCAGGAGAAGAGGCAAAAAAACTAGGCCTTGTTGATCGTTTTGGAAATCTTGAGGATGCGATAGAATGGGCAGGACGCATGGGGGGAATAAAAGGGAAGGTATCGGCAGTTTATCCTCCAGAGAAGAAGTTTTCTGTTTTAAAATATCTTGTGAATTCATCCTTAAGGGAGGTTGCAAACCGTTTTATCAATCCACGTTTGTTTGCAAAGTATTTTTATAGCCCTGCAGGATGCAGCGAAAATTAAAAGCAAAGCGCTTTACTCAAAAGCGCTCACATCGCCCAAGCCTTTTCGTATGATTTCAGGCATATCGTTTATCAAAGATATTATACTGGAAGGCTGTCCCGGGATAGGCGTTTCCCCGTCAATTACAAAATCTATTCTGGATTGAAAAAAATCATGAATAAGTGATGGGTCATTAAGAATTGAACCATCAGGCGTGGTTGCACTAGTGGTAATAATTGGATTGCCTAATTCTTCAACCAGCGATAGGCAAATGGCATTGTCAGGCACACGAATTCCAGCGGTTTTTCGTTTGGTCAGCATTATTTTAGGAACAAGTTTCGAACCTTCGAGAATAAAAGTATAAGGGCCCGGCAAAAGTCGCTTCATATTATTGTAGGCATAATTTGAAACTTTTGCATAATGGCTTATGTTTTTAAGCCCTGAGCAAATAAAACTGAAAGGCTTGCTTTTATTGCGCTGTTTTAACTGGTATATTTTTTCAATAGCCTTTTTATTCATTATATCGCAACCTATCCCGTAATAGGTATCAGTCGGATAGGCTATTATACCACCTCTTTTGAGATGTTCGACAACCCTGCAAATTAGTCGTGTCTGCGGATTTTTGGAGTTTATTTCTATTAGCATAATATTCTCAAATAAATAGTTCGGTCTTTATTTATTTGTGTTTTATTTTATTGTCAAGAAAGCAAATAAATGATAGTTAAAGCGTCGGTTGAAAAAAATAACAAATTAACTCCTATTAAATTGGCGTACTTTCGCTGCGAACATGAGTGCCTAAAGTGAGCTAAAGTATTTAAAGTGCCTAAAGTTGTGGTACGCCTTCGGCGTGCTAATTGATAACCCAAAACCACTTGGAGTGTGCTTCAATTGTGCATTAATGGCTTAAGAAACCTATCTGCCAGCAGGCAGGTATAAAATGGCAGAATTCCTTAACTTTAGGCATTTTAGGCACTTTAATATACTTTAGGCACTTTTCGCTCAACAATCCATCTATTATATGCTACCGAATTCATTAGGCAAAAAATGGGATTTGCTATACTATTAACAATAACTTCTGGAGAAATTTATGATCAAAATACCACCTGAAGAGGCATATTCTTTTGATGATGTTTTGCTGATTCCCGGCTATTCTGATGTGTTGCCCAAAGATGTTAATATCAATACCCGTTTGACTAAAAACCTTACCTTAAACATCCCTATCGTCAGTGCTGCCATGGATACCGTAACTGAGGCCAGAGCATCCATAGCTATGGCGCGAGATGGGGGATTAGGTTTTATACATCGAAACATGAGTATAAAAAGTCAGATTCTGGAGGTAGATAAAGTAAAAAAATCGGAAAGTGGTATGATTATTGATCCGGTTACTATTAATCCTGACCAGCCGGTCCATGAGGTGCTTAAGCTTATGGAGCAGTACCGCATTTCTGGACTTCCTGTTATAAAAGGAGATCAGTTAGTCGGCATTTTGACAAACAGGGATTTGAGATTCGAGACCAATATGGAGAAAAAGGTTTCAGAAGTAATGACCAGGGAAAATCTTGTTACGGTATCAGAGGGAATTACCCTGGAAGATTCTAAGAAACTGCTTCATAAACACAGGATCGAAAAACTTCTTGTAGTTGATAAGAATGGACGACTTACAGGCATGATAACAATAAAGGATATTGAGAAGATAAAAAAATATCCTAATGCTTGTAAGGATAGCATGGGCAGGCTGAGGGTAGGAGCTGCCGTTGGTGTTGGTCCTGATATGGAAGAGCGCGCGGAAGCGCTTTTAAAAGCAGGTGCTGATGTTATATTAATAGATACATCTCACGGTCATTCAAAAAATGTTATAGATGCTGTAAAAATTTTAAAAAGTAATTTTGATGACATTGAGCTGATTGCAGGTAATGTTGGTACTTCGAAAGGTGCAGACGACCTTGTTAAAGCCGGGGTTGACGGAGTAAAAATCGGGATAGGGCCAGGATCTATATGCACTACTCGTATAGTGGCGGGTATAGGTATTCCTCAGCTCACAGGTATAATGAATTGCAGATCCATATCAAATAAGACAGGTGTACCTTTGATTGCTGATGGTGGTATAAAATTTTCTGGTGATATTACAAAAGCTGTTGGAGCGGGTGCGCATGTGGTAATGATCGGAGGGCTTTTTGCCGGAACAGAGGAAAGCCCGGGCGAGTCAATATTTTTCCAGGGCCGTAGCTACAAGTTATACAGGGGCATGGGATCTATTGAAGCAATGAAAAAGGGAAGTAAGGACAGATACTACCAGAGCGAAGCAATTGAGAATGACAAGCTGGTTCCTGAAGGCATAGTTGGGCGCGTGCCATACAAGGGCTCACTTTCTGCGAGTATTTTTCAGCTCGTTGGAGGATTGAGGGCAGGTATGGGATATGTGGGTTGCCAGACTATTGAAGAATTGAGAGAAAAAGCCAGGTTTGTTAAGATTACTGCCGCGGGTTTGCGCGAAAGCCATGTCCATGATGTAATAATTACCAAGGAAGCACCTAACTATAGTCTTGATTAAAATGACTCATACCGTTCCCCCTTTCGTTCATCTTCATGTTCATACACAATACAGCCTCCTGGACGGTGCAATAAGGATTGATGCCCTTTTAAAACGTGCTATTGATTTTGGAATGGATTCCGTGGCCATTACCGATCATGGCACTATGTTCGGAGTTCTTGAATTTTTTGAGAAGGCCGGTAAAGCAGGGGTCAAACCGATAATAGGATGCGAATTTTATGTTGCACCGCGTACCCTTACCGATAAAACCGTTTTGGATAATAAAGGGCTTTCCCACCTGGTCATTCTGGCTGAAAATTCTGAAGGATACCGTAATTTATGCAAACTGGCTACAATTGCTCAACTCAAAGGTTTTTACCATAAGCCCCGCATTGACAAGAATGTATTAAGAGAACACAGTAAAGGGCTTGTTGGTCTTTCAGCATGTCTTCACGGTGAAATTCCAAGGCTTATTGGTGAGAACAGACTGGATGGGGCTGATGAGGCTGCGCAAACTTATCTTAACATCTTCGGTGAGGGCAACTTTTTCCTTGAGGTTCAAAATAACGGGCTTCCTGTACAGGAAAAAGTGAACAATGTCCTCCTTGAGATGAGCGAAAGGCTTTCAATTCCTCTAATTGCGACAAATGACTGCCACTATCTTGACAAAGAAGACGCTCGTGCTCATGAGATCCTTTTGTGTGTACAGACTGGAAAGACCATTTATGACCCGGATCATTTCAGATTTGGAACCGATCAGCTCTATTTCAAATCAAGAGAAGATATGCACAATTATTTCAAAAGCTATCCGGGAGCTATAGAGAATACAGTCAGTATAGCTAAGAGATGTAATATTGATTTTGATTTTAAAACTTATCACTTCCCAAAATTTGAAACCCCGTCAGGGCAGACTGCTGAGGAGTTTTTTGAGCAAAAAGCCTGGGAAGGATAAAATCAAAAAATAAAGCGCGTAAAGGAAAAGAATCCTGAGATTGATGAAAGTCAGTATAAAGAACGTATAAAAAGCGAGATTTCAACTATAAATTCCATGGGTTTTCCCGGATACTTTTTGATTGTTGCTGATTTCATCCTGTATGCCAAAAAACACAATGTTCCTGTGGGCCCCGGCAGAGGTTCGGTAGCCGGCAGCCTTGTTGCCTATTCTCTTGGAATTACTGATTTAGATCCAATTGAACACGGTTTGATTTTTGAGCGTTTTCTTAATCCAGGTCGTAAGAGCATGCCTGATATTGATGTTGATTTCTGCATAAATGGCAGGGAAGAAATATTCAGGTATGTTGTTAAAAAATATGGCGGCGCTGACTATGTGGCTCAAATTATTACGTTCGGAAAACTAAAGACCAGGGCTGTGATACGCGATGTGGGCCGTGCTCTGGATATACCTCTAAATGAAGTAGATGCAATAGCAAAAATGGTGCCGGATGTTTTGAATATTAGTCTGGACAATGCCCTGAAGCAGGAACCCAGGCTCAGGTCAATTGCAGAAGAAAAACCGGAAATCAACGATTTGCTGAAAGTCTGCCGTGTCCTGGAAGGACTTCCCCGGCATGCATCGACTCATGCTGCCGGCGTCGTTGTTTCCGACAAGCCGCTTGTGGAATATTTGCCGCTGTATAAGGGTAAAAAAGGAGAAGTTCTGACACAGTTTGATATGAAATGTGTCGAGAAGATAGGGCTTGTAAAATTCGATTTTCTTGGGCTTCGCAACCTTACCGTTATTGCAAATACATTATCTCTTATCGCCAAACAGGGCGACACACCCCCCGATCTTACAAATATAAATTTGGATGATCCTGATACATACAGGCTTCTTGTTTCGGGTGATACTATTGGAGTTTTTCAGTTAGAGAGTTCCGGTATGAAGGATCTGCTGATAAGATTAAAGCCCGAATGTTTTGATGATGTTATAGCGCTTGTAGCTCTTTATCGTCCAGGCCCTATGGAAAGCGGGATGATTGATGATTATGTGAAAAGAAAACACGGTGAAAAAGATGTAGTGTATCTTTTGCCTGAGCTCGAGCCTATATTAAAAGAAACTTACGGAGTTATTGTGTATCAGGAACAGGTCATGAGAATTGCGGCGTCTGTTGCTGACTATT
>Ga0255436_1026_pt2 | contig 20486 bp, 13 predicted proteins | sample ANMaggSSYBR02I10_FD_182655 | JGI IMG/M metagenome (GOLD analysis project Ga0255436, IMG submission 182655) | Sediment cell enrichment communities from methane seep in Santa Monica Basin, California, United Staets - ANME aggregate JGI... | ecosystem: Environmental > Aquatic > Marine > Cold seeps >...
TGCTTTTCTTTTTTCATATGATTATGATTATGATTCAGCTTATCATTTCAGATCACCAACACCAACACCAACACCAACACCAACACCAACACCAACACCAACACCAACACCAACACCAACACCAACTCCGGTACCCCCATCAGGTAACCAACTCGTTGTACTTGATGTTACTCATACCCATACTACAAAAGTAACATATGTTCCTCTCTTACGAGAGGATATTTCAGGAAAAACCCAAACAAAATCCGGGCAGGGTTTTTCGAAATTTAATTTTGCTCCAGATTTCCCGACAAGTAGCCTGAAAACGCCTATTAATTACGCTGGGGGGACACTTTACCAACGGATTAAGGTAAATACTAAACCGAGCACTTACCCTGTTAGGTATCAAATATGCTTATTCCAGGATGAAATAACTCATGAACAACATGCTTGCAGCCAAAGTTCACTACTAACTTTTACAGGCACCGGTACTTACTATGCAAGTCAACCGATGACCTCGATGTACCAGTATGAAAATATTGACTGGAACCGTGAACTTCTTGTAGCAATGACGGTTGTTAAAGATAAGAATGGTGACCCGGTGGATAATGTCTACCCGCAATTCGTAGGTAATTGGCTTGGATCTCCTAACCTTGGTCTCTATTATCCGATGGATGTACGGTATACTGCTATAATGGTACCACCAGGCGGTGGAGCACCGGTGTGGCCGTAAGGCTTGATTCCTTTCTTGGAGCTGATAAATAGACAGCTCCATGTTTATTTTTTTAAAACACAAACTTATGAAATATAAATATAATTAAATTTTAAAAAACGCTACCGGTAAATATAATAAACATATTCATTTAACCTACGGAAAGTGAGATGGAATTTATTAAGAAAGGTTAAATAATCTAATTACTATATATAACACATAATGGACTGAGAAGAGATGAGACCTAATAAGATTATTTTTGTAATTATCTTTTTTATAGTAATTATCGCACTGGCTCTATATTTGAACTCATCCATTGATCATAAGATCGAATATGACGAAAATGTTTCGATCACATGGACACATTTATCCAGCGAGAATGGGGATATCCCCTCTCCTGGTCCTTCAATCGAACAGACTGCAAGTTTGATATTAGACGTTGACATGGATGGTATAAATGATTTTATCATTGGTAGTCGAAAAAAAGGCCCTTCATTATTATGGTTTAAAAAAGATCCGGTTGGATGGACAAAATATTTGATCGAAACTGAAACGCTTCCTATCGAAGCCGGAGGAGCATTCCATGACATAGACGGGGATGGTGATCTGGATGTCGTTTTTGGCGGGGACTGGCGAAGCAATAAAGTCTGGTGGTGGGAAAATCCGTATCCTCAATATGATCTGGATAAAACATGGGTGCGCCGAGAAATTAAAAATTCTGGTGATAACATGCACCATGACAAAATATTTGGTGATTTTGATGGCGATGGGGAGATAGAGCTTGTTTTTTGGAACCAGTATGCAAATAAATTGTTCATAGCTGATCTACCTTCCAATCCAAAAGATGGAAAGCTGTGGCATTATAACGAAATATGGTCAAGTGATTCGCGTACTGAAGGACTTGCTATTGGCGATATGGATGGAGACAAAAAGACCGAAATATTTGGAGGAGGCCGCTGGTTCAAGCATATTAGCGAAACTGATTATACTGCTTATTTGATTGATGATACTCAAAAAGAGTCTCGGATCGCTGTTGGTGATCTGAAAATGGGAGGTTTTCCTGAAGTTGTAATGGTACCTGGAGATGGAGTTGGTCGATTGAAATGGTATGAATGTACAGGTGACCCTACAGAGCCAAGTTGTTGGGAAGGTTATGACCTTTTAGGTTTTGATGTGGATCATGGACACAGTCTCGATGTGGTTGATATTAACGGGGATGGAATGCTGGATATTTTTGTCGGTGAAATGCGATTAGATGGCGATAATAATGACGCAAAGATGTGGATATTTTGGGGTGATGGAAATGGGAATTTTAGAGAAGAAATAATAGCAACAGGATATGATAATCATGAATCCAGGGTAGGAGATCTGGATGGAGATGGTGATATTGATATAATTGGTAAACCTTATAACTGGAACACACCAGGGCTTAATATCTGGCTTAATGATGATGCAGCGGGTCTTTCGCTTGGTCTCTGGGAGCGGCATATAATTGATATCAATAAACCCTGGAGATCTATCTTTATTGCGTCTGCAGATATGGACAATGACGGTTATGAGGATATAATAACAGGTGGCTGGTGGTATAAAAATCCTAAAATCCAGGGAACAAACTGGACAAGACACACAATTGGACAAACTCTTAACAACATGGCAACAGTTTATGACTTCGACGGGGATGGTGACATAGATGTTCTCGGCACACTTGGGAAGGGCTCAGATACAAATGCTGTCTTTGTCTGGGGACGAAACGATGGTTCGGGCAATTTTACGATTATCAATAACATAGAACCGGGAGATGGTGATTTTCTACAGGGGGTGGCTGTTGGAAATTTCCATAGTGGCGGTCCGGTAGAAATTGCGCTGTCCTGGCATGAAGAAGGAAAGGGTATACAAATGCTTACTGTCCCATCAGACCCTTCAAATGATATGTGGTCATTGCGTCGGATCTCTACAATTTCTCAAGATGAAGCGCTCAGTCGAGGAGATATAGACAGAGATGGTAACATCGACCTGTTGCTTGGAACTAAATGGTTAAAAAACGATGGTGGGTCATGGACACCATATACAATAAACACTGACAGTGGATCACCTGACAGGAACAAACTTGCTGATATCAATAGCGATGGTCGGCTTGATGCGGTTGTTGGTTTTGAAGCTATCAGTAAACCTGGGAAACTGGTGTGGTATGAACAGGGTGACAAAGTGACATCTATGTGGACAGAACATATTATTGCAAATGTGGTAGGACCGATGAGCTTGGATGTTACAGATATCGATAATGATGGTGACCTGGATGTTGTTGTGGGTGAACATAATCTAAAAAATCCTTATGATGCAAAGTTATATCTCTTTAAAAATTCTGATGGGCAGGGTATTACGTGGAATGAGCAAGTTATCTATACAGGTGATGAACACCATGACGGTGCACAGATCGTTGATATCGATAATGATGGAGATATCGACATCATTTCCATTGGTTGGAGTCATGGTTATGTGCTGCTTTACGAGAACAGAGCAATTAAATCATCAGTAAAAATATAGTTCAGAAATTGGACTATGGACTAAAATGATGCACAATTCAGCGCAATTTATTACTATACATAATTAAATTATATCATATTATATTACTAAGCGAGAAATTAAGGGATATTGCGATGTTGAATAATCTTAGGAAGTTTTTAAGACGTTCAAAAATTTTAGTTTATATAAAAAGATATATATTTGAACGATGTTATAGAACGAAATGGTTATTAGTTCGTCCGTACTTAATAAAATCTTACTTCAAGGATTATCATACACGAAAAATGCAAATCGGAACCGGTCCAAGTTTAATGGAAGGTTGGCTAAACACCGATATTCATCCAAAATCCAGTGAAGTTATTTATCTCGATGCAAGTAAACCATTTCCATTTCAAAATAGTACCTTTTCTAATATATACAGTGAGCACCTAATTGAGCACTTGACATATAAAGAGGGATTATTCATGCTTAATGAATGTTATCGAGTTTTGAAACCAGGTGGCAGTATTCGTATTGCTACACCCAGCCTTGAGACTTTAATTGATCTTTATTCACAGGATAAAAGCGATATTCAGCAGCGATATATGAAAAGGATCTTTGATAAATTTTACCCAGAAAATCGTACATATAGAGAGGCTATTGTGATCAACAATGCTTTTCGCAATTATAAGCACCAGTTTATCTATGATCGTTCTACACTGCAAGATTCCATTGAAGAAGCAGGTTTTATTGAAGTCACTTCTTGTGAATACGGAGAAAGCTATGACAATAACTTTCAGGATGTAGAGTCTCACGGTAAAAATATTAATGATCAGGATATTGATCAGTTCCATACGATGATACTGGAGGCAAAACACCCAATATAATTATCGAATGATGTAATATAAGATTCATAGTAAAATTATTCGGGTATTAGTATAAAAGCACTAATTTCTGTTACTTTAACAAACAATAAGTGAGTTCGAAAATTAAACTTAAATCCATATGGGATCTTTAAGTTCAATATCTCTTTTCTCAAGGTATTTCTGTACAAAATCTTATTTAAATATTCTAATAAATAGAATATATTACCCAACAATTTAAGTTTGATTTCGCCATATAATATAAAATCCATTTATGTCATTAGCAAAAACAACAGTAAGGAATCTAAGTGCAGTTGGTTTATTGCAGATTTTTGCTAAAATATTAAATTTAATCACTTTAGCAATCCTATCTAGATTACTTTTACCATCAGATTTTGGTATTGTCGCTATAGCTGGAATAATGATCACAGTAGTAGATCAGTTCAAAGATTTTGGAATAGCTACTGCAGTAATCCAGAAACATGAAAAACCCGAAGAAACCCTGCGGACTGGTTTTTCGATGAGATTTGTTTTAGGTATTTTGTTGTATGGTACAATTTTTATACTGGCCCCTGTATATGCGAATTTTTTTGATGAACAGGTAATTTCTTCAGTTTTGAAAGTTTCTGCTATTATTATAATACTTGAAAATTTGCGTTTCATGCCAGACACAAAATTAAGAAAGGAACTTAAATTCAAAACGATAGTTATTTCAAATTTTTTTGGTTATATTTCATATTCTATAGTTGCAATTTTCCTGGCATACGCCGGCTATTCATTTTGGAGCATTATATACGCTAGAATAATTCAAACTGTTATCTCTTCTATTTATTTCTGGATCAAGAGTCCATGGACATTTCATTTACAAATCGATAAAGAAATAGGAAAAGAACTGATTGGATATGGTAAATATATATTTGGAACCGGATTTATAGTTTTGGCAATTGATAACATGAATTTTTTTGTTCTGGGAAAGATACTTGGATCAACAATTGTAGGATATTACTTCGTGGCCTATAGTTGGGCAACTTTTTCTTCAAGAGAAATTATTGGAATAGTTGGCAGAGTTCTATTACCAACATATTCTTCTATTAAATCTGATATTCCAAGAGTTGGAAATGCATATCTAAAGACCTTAAAATATACATCAATGATATCTATACCTATAGCATTTGGAACATTTGCAATCGCACCGGAATTTGTAAATTTGGTTTTAGGAGATAAGTGGACTCCTTCTGTTTTACCTTTACAGATATTATGTATTGTAGGTCTACTTAAACCAATTAATTCAACGACGGGTAGTGTATTTTACTCTATAGGAAAGGCCCGGATAACAACCCTGATGGGGGGAGCGCAATTTTTATTGATGGTATTATTTGTTATTCCGGTTGTAGAGATATTTGGAATAATAGGGGTTGCAGCTCTATATTCTCTTATAATTATGATAATTACCCCTGTCAATTTTAGTTATATGGGAAAATATCTAAAACTCGAAAAAAGAAAGTTTGCCGAAATATTGATTGCTCCAACCATTTCAGCAGTTCTAATGGCAATATTTATTCTTATGATCAAAGATTATATGAAAAATTTCAGCTTTATTTCAGAATATCCTCTGATAAATCTAATTTTCATGATACTGTCGGGGGTAATTATATATACATTATCTCTTTTTATTCTGACAAAAGGAAGGTTAAAAAAAGACATTATGAACTTGAGACTGTAGTTTAAATCCGTAATATTGACCTTGAAGCCCAAGTTTCCCACCCAAAAATCAAAACCCCAATCGTATGGCTGCATGCCTCCGTAATTTCTGCTATTTGTTGGTCGTAATTCTCAACACTTTGATGATTAGTTTATACAATTGTGGTTCTTTTTTTTGTGTATCCAGTCTGAAATATAATCAAGTGGTTGATTTGCCAACATCAAAAGTATTTATATCCATTGAAGTTTATTATTTACCTGAACTATGCCACGGTTATAAGACTTTAATAACAATTCAATGATGTTTGGCATATCAATCAGCCACCATGTCGATAAAGTCATTGGTCGTAATTATATTTATAATTATCTCTTTAAAACGCCATTAGTAGGCATCAAATCAGTCTGATTAAAGGTGCAAAATGTTGGTCGTAATAATTATTGAGAAACCACAATATTGAGTAACAAAAAAATAGAAAAAACAGTGACATACAGCGATATTTTTAATTAAACCTCATCAGAAATCGATGATTAAACGTGGGAAAGGTGGGTTGAAGCAGAATTAGTTATACTTCATATACTATCAAATATGACACATATTGATAAAACATAAATAGTTAAATACTTTACAGACAATCACTACTAAACTTTTGCAAACATTGAAATATACAAGTGAAGAAGCATTATTTACAAAAAATATCGTCAAATACTATAAGGAAGTAATATTGTTGAAAACAAACTCATGTTCAAGTTGTGGCTCACCAAAAGTTTCAGTTTTTTATGAAGTTGAGAATATACCCATTCACAGTGTAATGCTGTTGTCAACTAAGGAAAAAGCTATTGAATACCTAAAAAGTGATATCAGATTGGGATTTTGTGAAAACTGTGGTGTTATTTCAAATATTTCATTTGATCCAGATTTACTTGAATATTCTACCGGATATGAATCAACACAAAGTTACTCCCCAACCTTTAATGCATTTGCAGGGGGATTAGTCCAAAGTCTAATTGATCGGTATGATCTCTACGATAAAGACATCGTTGAGATTGGATGCGGACAAGGAGAATTTTTACAAATGCTTTGTGAAATTGGAGGGAACAGGGGTGTCGGATTTGATCCTGCCTATTTAGCAGGGCGCAATGAAAATTTAGAAAAAAATAAAATATCAATTATAAAAGACTTCTATTCAGAAAAATATGCCAATATTAAATGTGACTTTCTTTGCTGCAGAATGACACTGGAACACATACATAAGACCAGCGATTTTATCCGAATTATTAGGCGTTCCATTCAGGATAAACCAGACACCATTGTGTTCTTCCAGGTCCCCAATGTCATTCGGATTCTAAAATATCTGGCATTCTGGGACATATATTATGAGCACTGCTCGTACTTCAGTCCAGGGTCGCTGGCTAGCTTATTTAGAAATAACGACTTTGAGGTTATCGATCTATGGAATGATTACGATGAACAATATGTCATGTTAGGGGCTAAGCAAGGAAGTATAAGTACATCTAAATCTCTACCTCTGGAAGAAGATATATCGGAACTCAAAAGTAAAGTTGATCTTTTTTCTAAAAAGAATACAAACCAGCTTAGTACATGGAATAGTTATTTGCAAAAAGCCAATAAGGAAGGACGTCGAGTAGTCCTTTGGGGTGGAGGTTCAAAAGGGGTTGCCTTTCTTACCACTCTCAACATTCAGGGCGAGGTTGAATATGTAGTCGACATAAATCCAAATAAACATGGGACTTATATGGCTGGTTCAGGGCAAGAGATTATTTCTCCGGATTTTTTAAAACAGTATAAACCTGATGTCGTTATTATTATGAACCAAATTTACCACAAGGAAATTAAAGATGATCTTGATAGAATGGGTGTTATTGCAGAACTTATTTCAGTCTAAATAGTAGTCCCTTACAAATCGTGGCCTTATATCAAGAATTATGTAGTGTCACGAAAGTCAGGTCAAGACCAAATATAAATGGTGTATATGATGGTGAACAATAATTATACTCCAACTGAATATTTTTGTCCTGTTTGCAAATCACCGGATAACGATGTTTTTTTAGAGATCACCAGGGTTCCTGTTCATTGCAATTTGCTCTGGGAAATACGCAATGAAGCAGTTGATGCTCCGAGATCCGATATAACTTTAGCGTTCTGTGAAAATTGCGGGCACATATTCAATCATACATTTGACCCGGAAGTTATGAAATACTTCCAACAATATGAAAATTCATTACATTTCTCCCAGTGTTTCCAAAATTATGCGAAAGAATTAGTGGATCGACTGATAGCGAGTAACAATTTATATAAAAAAGATATCATTGAGATTGGATGTGGGAAAGGGGAGTTTCTAAAATTGCTATGTGAAACAGGGGAAAATCGAGGGATTGGTTTTGATCCAAGTTATGAAATTGTCGAGCCAACGTCAGGCAATGATTCTGGGGCAATTACTTTCATAAAAGATTTTTATTCAAAGCAATACTCGGATTATAAGGCAGATTTCATATGTTGCCGCCATGTTTTGGAACATATTGAACACCCTTATGATTTTTTGTTTGATATTCGTAAAACTATAGGGGGAAAAATTGATACCATTGTTTTTTTTGAAGTACCGAACGTCGACTATACCTTGAAGGAACTTGGAATTTGGGATTTAATCTATGAACACATTTCGTACTTCAACAAGAGTTCACTTCATCGATTATTTAGTTTATGTGGATTTTCAATAATTAAATTAACAGAAACTTTCAACGGCCAATTTCTTTGCATCGAAGCTGTACCAGGGAAGGTGCTTCATGGAACCGAATATACATCAAATATAACCAGACATAATGTTGAACTGTTTGCTGAAAAATTTTGGGATAAAATTGAAACATGGCAAAAAAAAATAGAGCATATTCGACAGTCTGGTCAAAGTGCAGTGGTATGGGGGGCAGGCTCTAAAGGAGTCACTTTCTTAAACTTGATCGATCCTAAAGGTCAGATCAAGTATATTATTGATATTAATCCGCGCAAACAAGGCAAATATGTTCCGGGAACTGGACAAAAAATCTTACCACCAGAATTCCTGAGAGAATACCAACCCGATGTTGTGTTAGTTATGAACGTAATATATAATGGTGAAATTCAACAGATTCTGGATAGTTTAGGGGTGTCAGCATGCTTGATTAATGTTTGAACCTGAATTTCAACCTCTTTTGTAAACTCTATTCAGGCTGTCCAACAATTATCTAGCCACCAATAAATCCATTGGTTATCGGTTAAGGAGTTTGACAGAGTCTGTATGTATTATTTTCCAAAAGACCAATGATTTCATACGATTCTCCAATTTAATTTAAATCGAATACGAATGACATGGATTTGACGGATTTATTTATTATCCGTGCACATCCGCGTCATCCGTGCAATCCGTGTTCCATTACAATATTACTCTTAACCGATGACACATGCCAATAAATCCGTTTAATTTAAGCTTTACCGTCTTCATGTAAACAGATGGTTGGAATGAGGTGAGATCAAACGCAGGATGTAGGGCCGTATCCTCTTAACATCGAAGCCTGTAGTGGTCAAGAAAAGGTTTGAGCAGTTTTCAGAAAGCTAAATTCAAAATGTTACTGTTCCCTAAAGGTGAGTAGTGAAGATATAATATACCGACAAATATATATTATCCTATATCGTAATTAAAAAGATTTTATATTGAAACAAAAACTTGATTTGTTATAAAAAAGAACAGATTTGACGTTTATACAAAATATAAATAAGTATATTACTTGAAATAAATAAATGCTATCATTGAGTGATTTAAAAAATGCCTAAAAATATCAATTTAAATAAAATTCAAGTAAGTATCATAATTCCGACATTTAATCGACAAAAGTCATTAATAAGGACACTGGATTCACTATTTACTCAGACCTTCCCCCAGGAGAATTTTGAAATTATTATTGTAAATGATGGTTCTACAGACGATACTGAAAAAATAGTATTGGACTTTAAAAAAAATCATCAAAATATTTCCTACATTAAACAATCAAATAAAGGTATTGCATCAGCTAGAAATCAAGGTATTATCAATTCAAAGGGAGATATCATAGGTTTCACTGATGATGACTGTATCGTGGATTCATTCTGGATTCAACACGCTGTAGAATCGCTGAAAAATACAGGAAAAAATATAACATATTGTGGCGTTCAAGGTAAAACGCTACCTGAATCTATAATTGAACAAAAAAAATTATTATTCCATTATGTACATGCAGTAGAAAACACAGGAAAAGAAAAATATAGATCGTATCAAACATGTAATATTTTTTATTGGAAAAAATATTTAATTGAAATATCTTGTTTTGATGAACAATTAAAATACGGTTCAGATGATGATATAGCATTTCGTTTAATTAAAAAAGGTTATAAAATTCATTTTGATGAAAATATTTTGGTTTATCATGAGGTTCGTTATCAAAATTTACTGACTTTTATTTTTAAAAAATTAATACGTGATGAATCACTTCCTTTATATTATAAAAAAAATCCTGAATATAAAGATAGAATTTTTTTTAAAATATTCGCAAGAAAATCTCACGTATACCCTATTTTTGCTATTGGAACGGTTCTTATGTATACATTGAATTATGAAGTATCCATTCCTTTATTTTTTACTATATTTGCATTTTTAGCATCAAGAGTTTTTGTTGATAGAAATTATAAAATGATGCCTATAAGATTATTGCTTTTTTGGAGATATTTTTTAATAGACTTTGCAAGCGTTTACTATGTTGTAAGAGGGAGTATAAAACATAGATATTTATTGATTTAGTTCGCGTTGTATCAATAATGTCAATTGGGTTGTAAAAATCTCCATCCATGCGTCTTCCTTTCTTTAAGCCTGTAACTTTCTATTTTAATGTTAATAGTAGTACAATGATGCAGAATCCTGTCCAGAACCGCAGCAGCAATAACATAATCATGGAATATCTCCCCCCGTTCCCCATATGATTTATTCGAATTAAGAATAGTCGAGTTCTTCTCATATCGCCTTGATACAAGCTGAAAAAAGCTAAAAGCATTCTCATTATCAAAAGGTAGGTACCCCATCTAATCAATAATCAGGAGTTTATACTTTGCCAGAATCTTAAGTTTTCAGTCCAGCAATTGGAGTGCACCCTAATTACCGGCGCCCAGTTCGACCTCCTCTTCGAAAATTCCCTGGCAACCGTACCCACCGTAACTGAAGGCAACCTCATGAACCAGAACTGCGCCTCAACATTCTTCAGCAGCGGTACCATCAACAACGCCGAAGGCACAGTTACAAACGTCTACGACTCGATCCTCGCCGAAACAACCGTATCCTCCCAGGGGTCATTTGCAACGATGGACATGACCGCAGGCAGCACAACCGGCTATTTGAACCTCAACCTTACTAACATAATTTTTCCGCATTTCACCAGGGTTCGTTTACAAATTTAACTCATGCACGCTTCTCCCATGCGGATTCCCCTCCAGAGACCAGAGCGGTGCCCCATCCCAATCCGGATAGGGACCATGCGCCTCAAGTTCGTCTGCCACAAACTTCAAACCCAAACTCTCCAGCCGTTCTCTCGCAGGAATACCGGTTTTCAGGTCGTATCCATGCATCCGGTAATACTCAGTAAGCATTCTGTCGTGTTCCTTCAGCTCCTCTTCTCCCTGAAAAGTTCCCATCAATTCGACCCTTTGCGGCATACGGTCATGCTTCCTCGTTATCCCCTGCCTGATGTTGAAAGCCCTTTCAATAATGTATATCCTTTCAGCAACCTCTTCCAGCTGTGCTCCGGAAAATTCAAAACCAGTGGCTGTGGTCAGGAGTTTGCCCACACCCTCCAGAAGCGGATATCTCCGGATGAGAGGCACGGTGGCAGCCCAGCTGATCACCGCTCCTTTGCACCGCCCTATTGCATCCGCTATCGCTGCAACCCTCTCACCGATGGTCAGTGCTCGAACAGGGTCATCGTGTACATCTGGCATAAACTCTCTATCCACGGGTTCTCGTACCAGTCCTTGGTCATTCTCACCACTTGCCCAGATCCTTCCCCTAAGGTGGTCTGCGCCTCTTGTACTGGTCGCATGTGCAAGTGAAAAAATTCCCGGTGGATGTGGGCCGCGGCTGAGTCCTTTGACATGATAACAGTAATCCATCGCCCCTCTTCCGGTTGTTTTTGCAAAGATGTACATTCCCTCAGCTACCAGGTTTCCGAACCCTTCTCTCGATACGATCTGGCGTATCAGCTCGAACTGGGAATCCCTGTCCTCCCAGTCCAGCGAAAGCCCGCCCGTATCTTTTCTGGTTATGATCCCCCGGTTGTATAGTTCTTTGACAAAGGCTATAGTATTACCAAGACCAATCACACACATTCCATGCTTATCAGCTAAGTTCTCCATCTCCATTATGGCTATGGGATCCTCGATTCCACAATTGGTTCCCAGGCAGTGGATGCACTCGAACTCAAGGGCAGAATTAATTTCACCGGCATACTCTCCTTCCGGGATCCGGTACGTGTTCTTACACCCGACCGGGCAGCCGTAGCAGGCATATCTTCCGATTTCGTACTCCTTCCATGCCTCGGGTCTTAAGGCTCTGGGAACCTCACTGCCGGAAAGATATTTCTCGAAATACCTCTTGCCAGGTTTCCAGTGCATCATACCGATATGCGAGCCGTATACTGCAATGACCTCACGTTGCACTTTGTCCTTCAGGAAGAACTGCCTGTCCTCCTTTGCAAGTTGTTTGAAGTCTTCGGGCCTTGCCAGTTCCACCTTCCCTGTTCCACGAACAGCTATCGCCTTAAGGTTCTTTGAGCCCCAGACTGCCCCGCTGCCGCGAGCTGCCGAAGCATGCTTATCGAACATGGTAAGTTGCGAACCTGACCATGTTTTCCCCTGCCTGACCGATACAGGCCACTTTGACATCTTTGCCATGGACTTTCTTCAGGGTATCAGTGGTTTCCCAGGTTGTTTTACCCCGAAGTTCGGAGGCATCCAGCAGTTCGACGTTTTCATCATCTATCCAAAGATAAGCTGGGTTTTTCGCCTTACCGGTTATTACGATCTGGTCATAGCCCGCACGCTTCAGGAACGTCGGAAAATCCCCACCAGCATTCCCATCGCCTAATATCCCGCTGTATGGGGAAAGGGTGCTGACCTCGATCCTGCTTGAAAGGGCCAGGCTAGTGCCTGTAAGAGCACCAGGAGCAAGACACAGGACGTTTTCCGGACTTAAGGGATCGATGCCCGGTTTCACCTCTTTGAACAGGGTAAGCGAGTTGAAGCCTCTTCCGCCAATGAAGTTCCTGGCAACCAACCTGTCAAGAGGTTGCTTTGTTATCTTTTCAGCCGTGAGATCTATTCTTAGTATAGTTCCTCTCCATCCTGGCATGTTTTCCTCCCGATTTGTAATCTCTATGAAGCTAAATATATACCTTTATTTAAAATCCTTATGAGTCCCCAACCAAACTCGTTTATGAGAATAACCCTATCATTCCACCCGTGATAATACCCACCATGCGCCAGCTTTTGCACAGGTGACCCGCAGGGCTCCGCTCCAGGCACACCCACAGCATCGGCCCGGTATTGCTGGCACAGCATTACACATCCACACCCATATAATCGTCAAGAGTAAGCAGCAAAATCCCATCCTTTTTTGCTGTCTTTTTCAGATTTTCAGTAAATCCGGATTTACTTATAAGACAAAAATACTCCTTTCGACCTGGCAGCCACTTCACATAACCGGCTTTTTCCTTGAGTTTATGGTAAATATCAATGCCGACCTTCTTGTCCTGCCATTTACATTCACAACACAGGATCTGCAATGTATCGTTGTTCACTGCCGCTATGTCAATCTCATAGTCATTCTTCCCCTTAGCTGCAAGCGGGATTTTTCCCCATAGCCTGCCTATCTTATGAAAACTAAATGGCAGTTCACCAGTTGAATTAAGATGTGTCAACATCTCTATGCTTATTTGCTCAAATGTTTCGCTAAGAAATGTGTTGTAATTTTTCTCAACATCATCAATCGAAGGTGTATAATCTCCCTGCTCCAATGAGTCCTTATGCGGCAGCACATACCTGAACCAGAAGCGCAGGAAATTGTCCCGGATACGGTAGATGGTCTTTTTTGTTGTGGTTTTCTCTGTAACAGGATGCTCTTTTCTTACAAAACCCAGGCGTATAAGGGTGTCCAGGTAATATGACAAGTCCTTTGCCTCCATGAACGACCTGTCGGCAATTTCCCCGGGCCTTGTGGCGCCCTTTGATATGGCAAAGAGGATGTTCATAAAAGTGGCAGGCTCCCGCAGTTCTTCGCGCAGCAGGAATTCGCCCTCTGCATACAGTACGGCGTCCTTTGCGAACAGGTTGTGCCTGAGATTGTTTTGGAATGTGTCATTCGGATCAAAGAACTGCAGGTAAAATGGAACGCCTCCGGTTGAACCGTATATTTTCACCAGTTCATCCTGGGATGATATAGGGAAGAATTCGTGGATATGCCGAAACAGGATTGGCTGTACTTTTATCTGGCCTGTCCTTCTGCCATATAGTGGACTTGAATATGCGAGTGTGCTTTTCTCTATCATGGACATGGAGGAACCGCACAGTATGAGGTGGAATGGTCCGTCTTTTAGGATCTCATCGATTATCAACTGAAAGACTGAGGGGATTGAATCGTCCTGCCAGACCAGGTAGGAAAATTCATCGATAATTATTACCAGTTTTTCTTTGCGGGTCCATTTTGTGTTTATGTAATTGAACACCTCGTCAAATGTTTCCAGGCTGGGTTCGAAGTCCTTGAAAAAGTCGGCAGCTTTTTTCCTGAACCTGTAGAGGTTTGACCTGGTGCCCCTTCTGTCTGCAAGGAAGTATATGTGGGGCTTATCTTGCTGGAAATTGTGTATAAGTTCTGTTTTACCGACCCGGCGGCGGCCGTAGATGACTGTGAATGAGAAGGCTTTGCTCTGGTAATCGCGGTTTAAGGATGTGAGTTCTTCGGTGCGGTTGATGAATTTACGGAGCATGTTTATTATGATTTAGTTTCGTATTATTATATAATTATCGGATATTAATTATTGTCACATCAAATTACATCGGTCATTTTTTGCAAATAATGACCGATGAACTTTTAAATCAATGAGATAATAATACACAATATGGAAAAAGAAAAAATAATCGAAATATTGGACGAATGGAATTTCTGGTCAAAGACTCCGGATTGTGGAATTTTACGGGACGGATATCTCCAGCTATTTGAAAACATGAAAGCAACACAACAGGTCGTATTCATAACCGGAGTCCGGCGGTCTGGAAAATCCACCTTGATGAAACAGCACATCAAGAAAATGATAGATAAAGGCGACGACAAAAGGAATTTCCTTTACATTAATTTTGAAGAACCAAAATTCATTGACGAATTGTCAGTTCAGTTTTTAATTGACGCATTTGATGCATACCTGGAGATAGTCCAGCCGACCTCAACCCCTGATCTTTTCCTTGATGAGATCCAGCATATCAAAGGCTGGGAGCGGTTTGTACGTGCACTACATGAAAAGGGAAGTGCAAATATCTTTGTTTCAGGTTCTTCTGCCAGGTTACTGAGTAAGGAACTTGGTACTGCACTTACTGGCAGGCATGTTGATATCCATGTATATCCGCTAACCTTCAGGGAGTTTCTGGAATTCAACAACCTGAAGCTTGCGACCAAGCTGGATATTGTGACAAATAAATTAAAGATCAGGCAGATGATGCGAAAATATCTCTCATCCGGCGGATTTCCCCTTGTTGTACTGCTTGACGGGAATAATGAGATACTGCGTGATTATTTTAGCGATATAATCTTACGGGACATAGCTGAACGGTACAGAGTCATCAAAGTGGATAAGTTACGAAGTCTTGCAAAATATTATTTGACCAACATCGGAGCTCAGTCATCTTTCAGAAAGATTGCGAATTTTATTGGTATAAGCCTGGACAGTGTAGAGAGGTATTCCTACCACCTCAGTGATGCTTACCTGATCTTTTTCGTGAAGAAATTTTCATATTCACTTAAGGAGCAGGAAATAAATCCGCGCAAGGTCTATGCCATCGATCCCGGACTGCGCAATATTGTGAGCTTCAAGTTCAGTGAAGATCTGGGGAAACTTTATGAAAACATTGTATTCCTGGAACTGTACAAAAAGGGTGAAGAGGTTCATTACTATAAGGGCAGGCACGAGTGTGACTTTGTGATAAAGAGGAGGGAACATATTACACAGGCTTTCCAGGTCTGCTATTCCCTGACTGAGCAAAACAGGGAGCGTGAGATTGCGGGTCTGCTTGAAGCTATGGATGAATTTGAGTTAAGTGAGGGTACGATAATCACGGACGATGTGGAGACTGTTGAGATGTATGGTGATAAGAGTATCAGGTTTGTGGCTTTATGGAAATGGCTGCTGGATTAGCTGTTCAAATGGGTGGAAAGACTAATCACCGGCGGTAATACTCACCTTGCACCCGCCGTTGGATTCTTTCACAAGGATTATTTAATGGGGACACGTAAAGGAGAAAAAGTTAGAAAGGTAGTTATTGAGTATGTATAATAATTCACCGCAAAGAAAGCAAAGAACGTAAAGAATGGACGAAAATGAATTATCAAACCGGATTATAGGCGCTGCAATAGAAGTACATAGATCGTTGGGGCCTGGATTATTGGAATCTACTTATGAGGAATGCCTTTGTCATGAATTCTCTTTGAATGACATTCCCTTTAAAAGACAGGCACCAATGGCGGTTGTGTATAAAGGGATTCAACTGGATTGTGGTTATCGTACTGATATAATTGTTGATGAAAAAGTCATCCTCGAATTAAAATCAGTGGCAGAGATACAGCCTATACATAAAGCACAGTTACTGACTTATTTGAAATTATCTGGATTAAAATTGGGTATGTTGTTGAATTTTAATGTTCCGTTGATGAAGGATGGGATTTTCAGGTTTGCGAATGATTTGTGAAATGCAATTTTCAACTATATCATCTACAAACATTACTTTTTTCCCACCGCAAAGAGCGCAAAGGACGCAAAGATTGGTTTATGTTTTGTTACTTTGAATTTTAGTCTATTCTTGACTCATTTTTAAAAATGCTAAATTGCTTTCGCATCTTTCAACTAGGCTTTTAAATCCAGAACCTTCCATTTCTTCCATAATATCCTGAGGAATTAGAATGTATTGCCATTCTCTGGGTTGGACTATCGGAGGGATTGTTTTTATTTTTGAAATATCTCTACATCTTTGCTCTGCAGCAATTGCCTTTCTTTTCACATCAATATCGTTTTTAGCATCCTTTGCTGATTTAGTTTCAACTATATACATCATATCTTCCGTTTTGACTAAAAAATCAGGATAATAAGGCACTAAATAGCCCATCGAATTGATGTAAAGAATTGATAATTTGTGAACATATTGATTTAATTTGACATGTGAATGTACAGTGGGATCATTTTCTAAAACATCAACTGTAAATTTTCGTTCAAGTCCTCCTTTGTATGGAAAATCTATAGATGGGTAAATACATTTTTTGGTTTCGATGGCTCGTTCCATTCGGATTTTTAAATTTTTAAATTCTGATAATCGGATCCATTCAGCTTCAATGACATCGTATGATTTATTATTTTGTAGAAAAGTGTTGATAGCTTCTCTTAATTTGTTTGTAATAAAATAGACTAATTGTTGGTTTCTCAATTTTTCAACATTATCTTCATTTGAAAAATCAATTTTTCTTCCGAACATATGTTGTGAAACATACTGGTCTATCACCCCTGCAATCTCTGGCGCATAACGTGATAAACTCACACGGCTGTCTTTTCTCGAACCTATTAGTTCCCGGACTGTATTTCGGATAAATCCACCATAGGTAAAATTTGAATCAAGTAGTTCCCATTCTGAACGGAAATGCGTGGTTGGGTGATAGTCGGTTATTAAAATCTTATTTGGATGAATATCCTCAAAAGGCTGAGGTGATAGTGGTAATTTTGATATGTCAAAATGTGAAAAATCTAAATCTTCTTCTGTTTTATGGGTCAAGGAAATTGGCCAGCTTATATCATATTTATTGACTCTTTCTTCATCCACATGAATTAATACACTTTTTGCATCAAGGGATAATTCTATGCTGCTGCCACTTGCAATCTGGGCTCCTGCTTTTGTTAATTGGTCATAAATATCATTGTATTTTGGATGTTCAACTATGAAAAGCAGATCATATGCATTGATTAAATTTTCTTTGTCCACTAGATGTTTGTAGTTTTCAACCTTATCTTGTAAATATTCAGGTCCAGAGAACATCAACCTGATGCCTCTTCCAATTACCTGCTCAGTAAGTAGGTCTGAATCTGAGCGTCTTAGTACAACAAGAACGCATACATTTTTAACGTCAAATCCTTCCCTTAGCATCATAACGCTAACGATAACTCGCACAGGACTTGAAGCATCATCACTTGCAAAAACAGTATTTTTCAGTTTTTTATAGTCATCATCTGAAAGTGTATCTTTTTTCTTTGTGTGAATGGCTATTACCTGCTCCCCCTGTGATTCATTCCCGAAAGGAATGCCATTTGAATCTTCTTTTTCTTTTATGTAGTTGGTAATCACATCAGCTTCTTCGTTATTATCTGCCATTACAAACATTACGGGTTTTTTGTTAATTTTCAGAGCTTCGAAATCTTTTTGTAGATTTTCCAGTTTTGCGATACCAACATCTATCATGTGCTTCTGGACTTCTGACAATTCGATTACATTTTTTGCATCGTCCTTGTATGCTGTAATCATCAATTTATTATTATCCGGAAGCTGCTGTATTTTACCTGACAGGAAACTGCTTTTTTCTATGAATATTTGTTTTACAAGCATGTCCTGCATGGCTTCCACTAAGCCGTAGTCGTAAATAACGTGGGAGAAAAACTCCTTTTTCTTTCCTTTTATTGTGAACGGCGTTGCTGTGAAATCATACTGGATGAAAAGGTGTTTATCGTTTTCTTCCATCCTGTTTCGCAGTATTTCTATGGATTCCTGCCAGCGTTTCAGTTCTGAGTCTGTTGAGTTGTGTACATGATGCGCCTCATCGTTGATTATCATGAGGTCATTGTTGTATGCCAGGAAATCCATGAATCTTTCAACGCGCAGGGATATGGAGTCACTTTTCATGTCGATGCCAAGTGCTTCGGAAAGTGTTTCTCCTTTTTTCCTTGAGGTATCGGTCAACTGATGCCAGTTTGTGATGAGTAAGAATGGTGAATCCGTGTATGGTACATTTTCCTGAAGGTCATTTTTTATGAAGACAGAGAGATGGAAATCCTGCCTCCAATCATCAGGCATGAACAGTTTGCGGTTAATGTCAATTGTTCGAGGCTGTCTTTTTCCATTCTTGACCTTTCCTAAAAATGAATCCAGCAGCCGTTCATAGACTATATTTCCGGGTGCTACAAGTGCAAAATGGGATACAAACCGTTTATCTTCCAGTTTCATGCGGTTAAAATACTGCCAGATGATTATGGCATTCATTACCCATGTTTTTCCAGTTCCTGTTGCCATTTTCACGGCGTATCGCGGGTGTTTGATGTTTTCGATTCCATGACGAAGGTTTTTATCTTCTAGCGATTCCTTGGAGAATTTCTCAAAAAGCGTACTTACCGATGGAATTTCAAGTATCTCGTAGCAATAGATAATAGATTCGATGGCTCTTTGCTGGCATTCAAAGAAACATTCGTCTTCATGCACCTCTTCCGAGAACCAGTAATTGAAAAGTTCCCGTGTGATATGGGTAATCTGTTTTCCATTAACAGCAGGATAACCGTTTTTAGACCATTCTTTTATTACAGGTTCTATTGAGCTTGCAAGGGGATGTTTCCCGAAGAGTTCGGTCTTTGAGGTTTTCTTTGCCATGCCGCTCCCCTACCTCAGGTCGAGTTCTTTTACTGCTGATGCATCATTCCCGAACACATCAACCACTCTTACTGCAATTGTGTATTTCTTGCCCCTTTTAAGATTTGCATCTGCCAATATGGGTACTGGTTCGCCTTTCTTCCTATCCCTTATTGCCTGCCATTTGCTCCTGAAGACCTCGCCGTCATAGTCCCAGTCCACTGTCCAAAAATCGATGAGCGCAGGGAAGTTGTTATGCAGCATTTCTTCGATCTCAGGTCTTTTCCGCTCGTCTTTCAAGGGAATATCGAGTATCACATACTGGTCTATTTTAATGGTGGTTGATACTGATTCCTCACTCATGCTCTTAACCTGGGGTTCGCCCAACCGCAGATACGGTTTCTGGTAAAATGTTATCTTATCGGCAATGGAGACATCACCCACGTTTGTACTCCTGAGATAGCGGTACACATCTGATGGTATGACCTTGAACTCGACTGCTGCCAACTGCTTTGCTTTTGTATTCTTCTTGAGCCTTGCAAAGTCTTCTTCAAAGTTATATTCATAATCCCAGGCAAGTATGACCAGCCTTTTATAGCCCCGGCCGTCTGCTGTGGCAGCATTTTTTGCAAGTTCGATGGCTTTCTTTCCTGTAACCGGCCTGTCTGGTTCAGATACATAGACAAGGGTGTCTTTTTCATCCTTTTTGTTTCCGAAACCCTGCCAGTCATCACGGGGCACTGCGCCGTAAAGTTTCAGGACGATGTTGTACATCTCTTTGAGCTTCACGTCCTTGAGATAT
>Ga0255436_1049_pt1 | contig 19992 bp, 22 predicted proteins | sample ANMaggSSYBR02I10_FD_182655 | JGI IMG/M metagenome (GOLD analysis project Ga0255436, IMG submission 182655) | Sediment cell enrichment communities from methane seep in Santa Monica Basin, California, United Staets - ANME aggregate JGI... | ecosystem: Environmental > Aquatic > Marine > Cold seeps >...
ATTAGTCAGTTTAAATTCTGGCATTGCACGGATATCATCGGAAACAATGAAATCACATTTTTTCTGAAGCGCAACTTCGATGAGTTCTTCTTCCCCTGTTAATCTTTGTGATACTTCCATGATTGTTATTGTATGTAACAGCTTCAATATTTCTCGTGCGGCAGCAGCGTCATTATCTGTAAATTTCCCGATCTCTTCAAGTTCAGAATGAATTTTTTTTGTTATTACGATATCTATCGTTTCGGCAATTGTACTGAGGTAACCGCTATACTGGAGTGCTATCAATGAACAGGTATCGGTGGCAAATATCATCATTCACCAAACAGTCTGTCGATTTCGTTTTTCCCTTTTTGTGTCATCTCACTGATCGTCCTGACATCTTCAGCCTCACGACCTACAGCGGTCTGTAATTCTTCGAATGATATATGGCCCATTGTATATTCCATAGCCAATGCTTCGCGATATTTCAATAAATCTTTTTTAACAGCTTCTGCTAATTTCATCCTTAACCATTCTGACCTTGGAACATGGAGCATATGTGCCAGTGTATCGATTTCTTGTAAAAGATGTTCATTCAACCGGATATTTATTTGAGTAGTCATAATGTATCAATTGATAGTATATTGATAGTAAATGCTATATATTTTTTGTTTTTAGAGATTGTAAATATAATGTAACTATTCAGCCATACATAAACGTTATCGGTAGACTGAATAGTCCACAAATAGATAATTGCACACAATTGTCAAATGCCTTTGGAATCGATGGACGTAGACTCAGTATTAAAAACTAAAAAATGTATCGCCATAGACACAAATAAGCTGATTTTCGTCATCGGCATCCGGTCTAAAGGAAGGCTGAATAGTTACAATATAATTTTAAAAGCAATAGCTGCTCCCGTCACTTCATAACCCGTCCTAACACTAGCTGGCAGCAACTGCACACAGGCATCAGCGCAGGAGGGGGTAGGGCAAGTGCAGAAAGGAAGCAGGCCGGGTAAGTGCACAGAGCGGGAGTTAGTAAATTGGGAGAATGGATGGGAACTGGAATCATTTCAATATTAACCACAGAGTCTACAGAGGAACACAGAGAAAAGCAAAAATGCTCTGTGTACTCCGCCTCTTTGGTCGAATATCCCTTACTCAATCCTCACCAGCACAATTCATCCCATTAACGAACTTGATAACAATGTCATTACAATCCCGAATAACAAGGACAACAATGGTAAAGCCACAGCGATCAAAGCCTTGTTGCCACTTAAACCATGGATGTGCCTGACCCCCATAAATACCAGGCCGATGCTCCACAATTTCAATATTGTACCTGAAACTAAGGAAGCCTGGTAGAATGGGTTGGACATAAAGTCAGCCATGGAATTGTTAGAAGCTCCGGTAGATGAAATAGAAATAGTAACAGGGTCAACAAAGTTCATTAATATAATTCCTACAACCGTACTGATCATAATGGGAATATAGGCATAACCGTAAACCACCAGCATCTGGATGAACTTACCTTCCCCACCCAGTGCCACCGATATAAAATGGACGATACCAGCAGCAATAACCCACATAACAAACACACCTATCAATCCCATAATAATAGGCGTCACTGTGGTTATCAATTTGAACGTTTCCATACCACTGACATCCATACCACTATAATCATAGATGATCTTGCTTTGCATCAGGTATGCAGAAATTGCATAAAATACTGCAGATATTCCAACAATAAGGACCGCTTCCTCAATGTAAGGATTTTCAGATATATCTTCTATCGTTTCTTTGGGACGCATGACCATCCCGGTAATTCTTTCCATCAGGTTCATTATTTTCCCTCTTAAATTCATTATCTCTAACAATGACAATAACTATTATTCAGCTCTTAGTGCTTCCACAGGGTCCAGCCGTGCCGCCCTGGATGCAGGGTATACACCTGCTACCACGGATGTGACCAACCCGAAGGCCAGACCTATTAATATTGATGTCAGGGTCACAGTGCTGGGGAAGTTCCCAAGGACAGATATCAGGTATGCCAGCCCACCACCGAGGGAAACCCCGATAAGGCCGCTGACCAGCCCCAGTATGCCGGATTCTATCAGGAACAATGTCCTGATATCACCTTTATTGGCACCCACTGCTTTCATGACACCTATCTCCTTTATCCGTTCAGTAACAGTAAGCATCATCACATTTATAATACCTATGCCACCCACTGCAAGGGCCACAGCACCTATGCCGCCCAGTCCATATTTAATCTGGGTGAGCAGTTCAGTTAGACTTTCCAGAAACCCGCTCTGGTCAAAGATAGTATATTTTTCATTCCTGTGGGTCCTCTGGAGACTTTTGTCCATCCGTTCAATAGTTTCAGGAATCGTATCCTGGTCTTTTACCCAGACATTGATCGATGAAAATGAATACTCCTGAATGTCAAGTAAATTCTTCATGCTCGGATGGGTTATATATATCTGGGAATTACTACTGCCTCCAAGCAAGGACATCTGTTCCACATCCTCAAGGACACCCACCACCTTATAATCAATACTGGTATTGGTCAGGCTGTTTGTAAGTATAATATGTGACCCGGGGTTGATCTTCATATCAAACATCTTATTGGCAATATCATATCCCAGCACCATACTGCTGCGGTCCGAATCACTTAGGAACCTTCCAGCCTCGATAGTATCGGATATCTTTGGTTCTTTAGATGGTGTTATGGCAACGACACCTACGCTGCGCTCATCACTACGAAATTCCATAAGGGCCCCGGTAGAACGGCGCGGAGAGACACTCTCAACACCGATTACACCTTCCAGCAAGGAAACATCCCTGTCATCCAGTACTGCATTCTTCATGGGTCTGCCAGCGCCAGCAGGCTCGAAACCTCCGGGTATGACCTGCACCATGTTCAGGTCCATATCGCCAAAGGCAGAGGAAACACCGGTTACCAATCCTTCACCCACAGAGAGCATGACCACAATAGCTGCCACTCCTATGATAATGCCAAGACTTGACATTACGGTCTTGAACTTCTCACCACTAAAGCTCAGGAATACAAATTCCAGGGCATCGTAGAATTTCATATTTCTTCTCTGGAACTTCTTCGCTTTCGCATCACGACAAAGAAAATTATTATTACCGCAAACAAGCCGCCCACTATCCCGAACACCAGCCAGAGATTTGAATCCTTATCCACAATTATCAGGGGCTTTGAGTTGTTCACATTGATGGTCTGGATCTCAGATTCATGCCAATTGTTCCCGTTTTTAAATATTGCCTTAACTCCCATCTGTTCAACACCATCCTCTGGCTCGATATCGAACTGGATGGTGAACATCTCATCCGAATCCATTGTGCCAATGAAATACTGGGCAGGCCGGAACTCCACATTATCTGTTGCTGGAACAATGGTCACTGCTTTTACCGTGTTTGGTCTTACATTTGCAATATCCAGGACAATAAAATCCGAGTTCCTGCCCACCTCAGAATTGATCAATTTGATCCCTGAGGAATCCACAGTCACAGGAATCTTCCATTTGACATCATACATATCCCCTCCGCCTATGAAAACAAAATCCAGGAAACGGATACTATCCGGCGCATCCTCGCTTACCCTTATCGAATATGTAAAATCTATAGTGTCACCCGGTCCGAGCAGTCCCACATCATAATAGGAATTACTTGTAACCTGGATATGATTATCTCCTGATAACGAAGCGTCTAGTACCTGGGCTGAAAGGTCGAAAATTTCGGTCTTATTGTTCACAGGCACAGAATAGGAATAATCCTTTGCTGCATTATTCAGTGTGATCGTCACTGTACCCTCGTCCCCAGGCATAAGATATGCCGGGTCCACTGAGTAATCCACCATTACAGATGGCCTAACCGTGATGTCAGTATCGGCAACTGAGACCTGTACCATTATCAATATTAATAAACATCCGATTATCCTTGTTATTTTCATATTATTATCCTGTCCCTTATCCCTATTGTTTTCATACTATCATCCCGTCCCTTATCCTTATTATCCGGTGGCATGTATCTGCAATATCCTGTTCATGAGTGACCATTACAATTGTTATACCATTTGAATTAAGTTTTTTGAAAATATCCATGATCTCTTCACCGGTCCTGGAATCAAGATTACCTGTAGGTTCATCTGCCAGGATTATATCAGGACTGTTGACCATTGCCCTGGCTATGGCAATCCTCTGCCGCTGTCCTCCTGAGAGTTCAGGAGGCTTGTGTTTCATGCGGTCCTTGAGTTTTAGTTGTTCCAGGAGTTCTAAGGCCCTGGCCCTTCGCTTTGCCTTTGGTATATTCTGGTAGATCATGGGCAGTTCCACGTTTTTAAGGGCATCGAACCTGGCTATGAGGTTGAAGGTCTGGAACACAAACCCTATCTTTTTACCCCGTATCCTGGCAAGTTCCATATCAGAAAGGGCTGAGGTATCCACGCCGTCAATGAAGAACTTGCCGTGGGTGGGCCTGTCAAGCAGACCGATCAGGTTCATTAGTGTGGTCTTGCCGCTGCCGGATGGACCCATTATGGCAACGAACTCGCCGCGCTTAATAGAGATGTTTATATCTTTAAGTACCGGGACTGCAAGTTTTCCAAGGTGATAGGTCTTATCGACGTCTTGTGTGGATAGTACATCTTCCATTTTTTACCTCAATTATTACCTCTAACCTGTTTTCATATACCTGATAATTTCGCCTATAGCAGGACGTTTTCCATACATCAGCAGTCCTACCCTGAACAACCTGGCAGAGATTATTATTACGAAATAAACAGACACCATTAAAATAATTAAGCTTACTGCTATCTGGTAGAGCGGTACATCAGAAACGCCCATACGTATAAGCATGGCAACAGGAGATGTCAGTGGGAACATGGAAAAGAACATCGATAACGTACCCTCGGGTTCGGTGATCAATACCTGCATGAAAAATATGGGTGCTATAGCCGGGAAAGTGAAAATTGGAATGAGCTGCTGGCTTTCACGCATAGAACCGCTTATTGCTCCCACAGCACCCATCATACTGGCAAATAACAAAAATCCAAGTATGAAATATGCCAAAGACAGGATCAATAAAAAGGGATTGATAGATAAGGCAAAAACATATATCAATCCGGCAAAACCCACTGACAGCCAGATCGCTATCTGCAGCAGTCCTACCGATCCCAGTCCGACGATCTTTCCTGTGAGCATTTCAATTGGAGTTACTGAGGATAACAGTATCTCGATTATCCGGCTCTCTTTTTCTTCTGCTACACTTTGCAGTAAATATCCGGAGGAAGTAAAAATTGAAATTAGCAGGAGTATACCGGTTAAATATGGAAGGGCAAAATCTTCCAGCAGATCAGATAGTCCTTTTTCACTGACTTCACCTGTGGTTTCAACAGAAAATTGTTTAAATGTTATAGGATCCTTGACCCGCTGCAAGGTTTCTTCATCCACCTTATCCTTAAGCAAGTTGTTTACCATCAATTCAGAAAGTTCTTTTTTAGGAATGTCTGTTAATTTTCCTATCACATAAGATTCGACAATTCCGGTCTTAATGTAATCTTCAGGGATGATCAGGTATCCTGATAATGTCCCGGATCCAAGGTCCTGTTTAGCTGATGCAACATCTGAATATTGTGTGAATTTTATTATTGGATATTTTTCATTATTCGTGCCATCTAATTCCTGGTTATTTGTTACTCCAGGTATTTCATTTGAAAAGATCATTGATCCTCTTACTGTGATCTCATCAGGAAATTCAAATGAATTTGTTTTGTCAATGTAACCCAGGTTCAGATCTTCAGGTGATGATGTACCAGCCAGTAGTAAGGGAACTAACATAATGAGTATAAAAAAAAGCGGGAAGCCTAATGTCATCAGTATGAACTCTTTCCGCTTTACGGTTTTCAGGAACTCATATTTTGCTATCATCAGGGATTTATTCAACTGGATACCCCCTTGACAATTTTAATGAAGATCTCATTCAAGGACGGGGTAGATCGTTCAATGCGCAGGATCCTGACCCTTGTTACAATATCTTCGATAAGGGACTGGACATCATGTCCATCTTTTAAGAATATCTCAATATGAGTCCCATGCCGGATGATATTTTCAATCTGGTCGAGTCCTTCAATTGAGTTTAGGTCCCCCTCAAATTCCAGGAAAATGGAATTGTTACGGTGTTCATTCTTAATATCCCCGACCTTCCCATTAAGAACGATCATACCTTTATTGATCATAAGTATGCGATCGCACATGGCTTCTGCCTGTTCCATCATGTGGGTGGAGAGTATGATCGTCTTACCACATTTTTTTTGTTCAAGAATAATGTTCTTAATGATCTGGGTATTTACAGGATCAAGACCAGAGAATGGTTCATCTACGACTATAAGATCAGGACCATGAATAATAGTGGCAATGAACTGTATCTTTTGCTGCATTCCTTTGGAGAGCTCTTCGATCTTTTTGTCTTTATGCTCCAGCATTTCAACTGACTGCAGTAAATTAACAGTATTTTCCATTGCCCGGGTTTTTGTCATTCCTTTGAGTTGGGCCAGGTAAACCAGAAGTTCAATGACCTTAGACTTTTTGTAAAGACCGCGCTCTTCTGGTAAATATCCGATCCTGTCTTTCGAATTTGGATCAAGATCTTTTCCGAATACCTTGATATTTCCTGATTCTGGTTTTATGATGTCAAGCATCATTCGCAGGGTTGTGGTCTTACCTGCGCCATTGGGACCAAGAAGTCCGAATATTTCTCCCTGATCTACTGAAAAAGATATGTTGTCAATAATCTTTTTAGTATTATAGGATTTTGATACGTGTTCGAGTTCTAATATTATCATTGAGGTCAGTCCATTTATGTTGTAGATGTGTTTTTTAAATAAAAGGTTTGCGCAAATTAAATTATAATTTGATATATATTCATCGACCAGTAAATTATGAAATAAAATTTAATCCTCGAAAATAAAAACCTCTTCAATTTTTGATTCCAAAACTTTAGCTACATCATATGCAAGTTTTAATGAGGGATTATACTTTCCTCTTTCTAAAAACACAATGGTTTCTCTTCTTACACCTACTTTATTGGCAAGTTCTTCCTGGGTCAGATCATACTTTGCCCTTAGTTCTTTCATTCTTGTTCTCAGCTTACTCACCTGTCTTATTGTAGTACCACTTAAGGGTCAGGAAAGCGTACAACCCGATGACCCAGATCACAAGAACTCCATCAAAAAAGTCGTCTGAAGGAATTAAAGAGGGGGACAACTTCAATATCTTAAGAAACATCATTATTGCAGCCACAGATATCATTATCCCATATGCATGATACCCTGCTTTATCCTTAATTCTTACAGACCGCTCATCTTCCATGAAATGATCGATGGGTTTTGAAGCTATACGCAAACCAACCATAAGTCCCACCAAACCACTTGAAATAAAAATAAGTCCGATAATAGCAATCGACTGAATAAATTTCAATATAAGTATTCCAATCAGGATAACTCCTAAGCCGACGCTCATAAATGTTAAAATCCGTCTATCTCTCCTGAATTTCATTCAAGATCCCCTTTTTTGTTATAATAAAACGTAAGAGCAACTACACAGATTACTGCCACAAATATAATCGACATGTATCTTGAGAAAAGAACAGACATATTTTCGGGACGGCTAAAAATCAAGAAAAAATCTCCCATATTAATCAAATTCGAAGACCAACCCACATCCATCAGCGCAAGCAATGTCACGTAGGCAAGAATTATCCCAAATGTACTTGACTGAACTTTCATGTCACGTTTCATTGTCCGTTCATCTGGCATTGACTCTGATTCCGAGGTTCTTGATAGATATAGCCCTATTATAAGAATAATTATCCCCGCCCCCATCATCGAAACACCAGGAGTCGCCGTCCCCGAATATGGAATTATCTTCAACATTTCAGCTAAGCCGATCATAATGTTGACAAGCCCCAGCACTAAAAAAAAAGTATACCTTTTATTGTTAATCAATTTCATTCAACATCACCTTTTTTATCAAAATAATATGTCAAAATGCCCCATGAAAATATTCCAATATATGAAAGCACAATTACTGCTAAGCTGAAGTTTATGTTTAGCTGTAAGATGCCAGCAACTGAAGCGGAAGCAATCAATAATCCCGAAAGTATTAAAAATGCGTATAGTCCTGCTTTTTCAACAGCTCTTTTTGTCCGTTCATCTCCCACAACTCCTGTTCTTGGTTTTAATATCCTGAATAAGGAAGACATGGCGACGCCCAGCCCGATAAGAACAGGGAAGATTACCTGGAGGACAGATTCCGGATCTACTTCGGAGATGTTTTGGAATATTCTAATTATCCCACTTGTTGCTAGCGCAAGTCCCACGACAAGGATGCACAAATTCAACAAAATTTGTGTGTTGTTTTTAATTTTCATTCCAGATTACCTTTTTAGTTAGAAACCAATTTCGTCTTTCATTTTTGAATAATATAACTGAAGTGAGAACTTTGATACTAACATCACAGTTAGAATAATTGCTAATACTTCAAATGTATCAATAAGTGTTGGAAGAAAATGTAACACTATTGTCAATAACCCAATTGACATAATCGATATATAGAATGCAATATCCAACGACTGTATAGAAATTCTTAAAACCAGCTCGTCTTTTTTCAATTCATCTTTGAATATTACTCTTCGTATGATATAACTTATGAATAGTCCAATTGAAACACAAGCCATCATATTTCCCCCAACCATATCGCCGTAAGAGTATAGGACAATTGCAGCAATTCCAAAAAGCGGAGTCAATATCAGGAGTGTTATTTTATATTTATCCATTGTGTTAATTTTCCTTATGCTCGTTATTTTAATAATATGTTAACTATATCTAACACCAAACTATTTAAATTAATCGTTTTTGTTAGAAATATATCATATAAAAAACATTATAATATGGCTGATGTGCCGGGCAAGTAAGGGCACGCTGCTACGGGTATGATGGCGGGCGGCGAGAGGGTGTGAGAATGTGGTGGGGGCTGGACAGCAATTCAATGTGAACTGCAGAGGTACGCAGATTGACGGCTGACGTTAAGTTTTTCACCGCAAAGAGCGCAAAGTTCGCAAAGACATTGTAACCTTAACTTTGCGTCCTTTGCGGTGCAGTATTTCATAAATTTTATATTTTAACAGCCATGCCCACTACCGGCAGCACCAACAAACAACCGAGGCCACCGCCAGCATACATCACTCCCAACCCACGCTCAGCGCATGTGCAGAAATGAAGCAGGCTGGAATTATTTCTATTTCATTATTAACCGCAGATGAACACAGATTAATGCAGATAGCGGTAGTATGAGTTTTAATTTATATTATATGGTTGATATCTATGTATAATCAAATTTTAGCTGCAATATCTGCGTTCATCCGCGTTTATCTGCGGTTCGAAACTCGCACGAATCCACAAGGCTGGCTGCCACCCTGCCGCCCTGACGGGCTGCGGTGGCAGGGAAAGTGCAGATGCCGAAGCGGCGGGTAATTGAAGACGCATTTCACTTAACGTTTTGCAGGTATGTGAAACCCTGGGTGTAAGGTAAGGGGCAAGCTCCGAAGAGGTGCAGAGTCGAGCAGAACGATGTTATCATCTACTCTAACTTAATCTTCATTACCTTTATGATGAATTATCTCCCAAATCACATTTTTATTTTGAACACAATCTCTGACTTGTCTTTCTCTAGTTGACAAGTTTGCTGTTTTTCCCGTTTTTACTTCAACGAAAACTATATTCTTAACTTCGCCTTCACTCAACCCGTCGAAAATAACAAGATCCACTGGGGTTCCTAAAAATCTTACATTTTTTGGATTATATTTAAAATCTTGGAAAAAAGGTATTAAATGCTCCGTCACTTTGCCGGTTACAACTGCTTCGCTTCTCTTAATGGCATCTTCTCGAATCCTTTTCTCTTCTTTCTGCATCCAATCTCGAAATAATAACTCTGCTTTTTCTTTCGCTTGAGTTTCTAATTCTGTGGATCTCCACCCTTCAAAGAGTTCACGCCCACGGTTTTCAATTTCACCTTTTTGCTCTGCGTATTTCCAAAACAAAATAATTAAGAATATCACCAACAATATTACAAAAATCCACTCAATCATAGCATCACCTCATCTTATATCCTTGTCAAGTTATTTTTTTATCCCTTGTTAAATGCCCTAAACAACGTGAGAGCGCAGTGTGGCACGAAGCAAAGCGAAGTGAGTTTTTCGTCTCCGAAAGTCAAATGTTGCGACGGCACACCCTAGCACAGCAGAGCTGCGGAGTATAGTTATTAAGATATGATTTTAATTTTTTAACAAAGTATTCATCAATCAAACACCATATCTTCTTTTGTGAGATACTTACCGGAGTTGATCCTGCTAAGAGCTTGTTTGACTGCTGTTATAGTACTCCTATCGGAAAGAACGTTTATCGTTTCTGTCAATCGATCGATGTATTCAAGCATGTCATCATATTCGTCTTTGTAGAGCCAGACCCTGTTCGATTCAACATGAATTTCCATATGACTTAATTTTGTTTTCAACTATTAAATACTTCAGGCCATGTTCAACAAATATAAATGTGTGACCTGCGCGCCGTCCATAAATGACAACCTCCAACTTCACATGGGACGGGGGGATACACTTCAGAACGCCCCCACCCGCAACCACTCTCACAATCATAACGACTGCGTGCGAGTGTATTAACCAATCCCTCATAGCAACCATAAATCCGTGTCTGAAAAACTATGACCCATACTCAACCTCTTCCCAAATTAGCGAGCACTACAAACGCAAAGTTCCGGCAGCACCACAAACACCCGAGGCCATCGCCAGTACACACCACCTCCAACCCACGCTCAACGCATATGTAGAAAGAAAGCAGGCTGGAATTAGTTAAATTTCATTATTAACCGCAGATGAACACACACCTCCCCACCCCACATCTTCCCGTGCTCACTTCATGAATCTATCACGACGTACGCAGAGGTCGGGTTGGTTGTGTGGCTGGTCTATTTTTGTGGGGTGGGTTGGATAACTTAATACAGGAGAATGATGAAGAGTGTAAGTGATGGTTGAAGTTCGTCCGGATGGATATAGATGGACTATGTTCGGATATAGCAACAAATATGCGGGATATGCGAAGTTGGTTCGGATATACAACGTTATGCGACATTGCCTGGCTAATTATTTCTGCATAATTACAGGTTGGGTGGCAGTTTGTGATACAATTCTCATTGAAAATTAATTCTGGGAGGGGATATATAATGAAAAACGTTATTTCAAAACTCTTTCGGTGGCAACCGTCTCAAGAGACTCTGGTCACCGTTATCGCTGGTATTGTTATGATTGGCTTATCAATAGCACTGGGAGCCACTGAGAGTATCCCTTGGATAAGTATCATCATTCGTGACATTGGGCAAATATCCTTGGGAATTCTCTTTCCCCTGCTATACATCCGACAACATGGCAATGACTTCATCAGTTTTGGCTTTAGCTTTAAGAAGTGGTATGTCTTTCTTCCAATCAATCTTGTTCTTGGGATACTACTCCTCTTGCTGTTCTTGTCAGACGTTCCCCCTCCGGATGATTTTCGTTTGGACACGCCAATTTTGTGGGTAGGTGCCTACGTTATGTTAGCTGTGATCTTTGAGATAGTGTTCTTTTACGGTTTTCTAAGGACCATGTTTGAACGAGCGTTCGGCATTGTTCCCGGAGTTGTTCTCTGTGCCGTGTTTTACTCCTTGCATCATGTGGGATTTCAGCCAGAGTTTGGCAAACTGTTTTTTGTAGGGTTGTTATTTGCTGTTGTCTATCGAATAGGTAACAGTGTCCTTTTACTATATCCCTTCTTTCTGGGAGTTGGTGCTACTTATGATGTTTTCATTATGTCGAAGGAGGTTACACCTGTTTTATATCCTGAGATACGTACCTTGTATCTAACGGTGATCATTCTGGGAATAATGATTTGGCTGTGGGTCAAGAGCCGACCAACAAAAAATAATATATAGAAACGCCAAGTAACGGTCGCATAACAGCGAGTACCCGGCTCACCTTTGCTACGCCAAAATTGGTTCCAGTTGGTCGCCAACTTCGAGTACTTGCAAAACGTTAAACGCCATTTCGGCTGTGCTTGATAAAGGTGAAAAATTATTAATAACATTGAAATCTTTGAAAAGTATGCTCAAGAATATGATGAGTGGTTTAATGCAAATAGATTTGCCTATGAGTCCGAAGTCCAAGCCTTAAAGAAGTTCGTTCCAAAAAATAGTAAGGGTTTAGAGGTTGGAGTGGGTACAGGAAGATTTGCAGTTCCTCTTGGTATCAGGATTGGAGTGGAGCCAGCAAAAGCAATGGCAGATATTGCACAAAAACGTGGGATAGAGGTTTATGAAGCAAAAGCGGAAAAACTTCTTTTTGATGATTCTTCTTTTGACTTTGTATTGATAGTTGTAACAATATGTTTTGTTCAAGACCCTGTACAAGCACTCAGGGAAGCAAAAAGAGTTCTTAAACCGGGAGGATATATCATTATAGGTATGATTAACAAGGAGAGTTTCCTTGGCAAACTGTATGAATCAAAGAAGAAAGAAAGTAAATTCTACAGGCATGCCAACTTTTATTCTACCAGACAAGTTTTGGATTGGCTTAAAAATTTTGAGTTTGAACATATCAAAACCTGTCAGACAATCTTCAAAAATCCAAAAAAAATAACTGCTATTGAGCCTGTAAAAGAAGGTCATGGAGAAGGAGGTTTTAATGTGATTTCCGCACAAAAGGATGTATAAACATGAAAATAGGAATCGTAGTCATAATGATCAACATATTCAGGATAAGGAGAAGTGGCTCAGGAAAATAGAGAATATGGGGCTTAAAGAGGCAGCTCACGAATTAAAATAGACTATTAGAATTTTAAGAGAAGCGAATAGACATATTGAATTAGCAAATAAGAAGATGGAAGAACATGGTGTCTCAAGACCGGGAGAGATATTCAAAACACAGGAGATACATAAATTGTCAAATAAAAATAAACAAACAGAAGGAATCATGTGCTTTGAGCCAAAGCAGATCGGAGTTATTAGAACTCCATATACTGATAATGCACCGTATCAGCCAGTGGAAGAGGATGATGGGGATTTCCGTATAGTAGTTGAGCCCCAATATACCGATGGACTCTGTAAACTTGCCAAATTTCGCTATATCTATGTTATTTATTATATAGATCGTGTAAAGCAAGAGCAGTCAATGATTGTATCTCCTCCGTGGGCTGGTGGTGTAAAGGTAGGCGTGTTTGCAAGCAGATCCCCTGTTCGCCCGAATCATATAGGGCTTAGCATTGTTCGGATAAAACGAATCATAAATAACGAGATTTTTACATCGGGCCTGGATGCATTCGATGGAACCCCTGTGCTTGATATCAAGCCATATATAAAAGACCTGGATGCAAAATCCGATGCTAATAATGGTTGGATCGAAGAAATGGATGACCATGAACATCTCCATTTACATATTAAAGGTATTCCCCACGATTATTAGACAAAATGCTGATGAATGCAATTTTATATAACTGAGCGTATCTGGCCCCGCTCCTCTCCGCGTAAATCCAGCTTGGTAGATGGACTTCAGATACGCACGAAACGTTAGCTGAAATGCCTGATGGAGGAAAGCACAATGAGAAAATGCCCCTTTTGCATAGTGGATGTGTTTGCTGAAAAAAAATATGCAGGTAACCAACTTGCAGTCGTCAGAGGTGCAAAGGCTCTTTCTGATATTGAGATGCAACAAATCGCAACAGAAATGAACTTTTCAGAAACAACTTTTATTTTATCTGAACAGAAGCGCAATGGCGGATATGATGTCCGTATTTTCACGCCCAGGGAAGAGTTGCCGTTTGCCGGTCATCCAACACTGGGAACCGCTTATGTGATACAACACGAGATTATCAGAGAGCCTGTTGAGACAATTATCCTGAACCTGAAGATCGGGCAGATTCCTGTTACGCTCAATTACAGCAGTGAACAAATAGATATTTTATGGATGAAGCAAATGGGCGCGACTTTTGGTCGAATTTTTGAGCCTGAGCAAATTTCGCAGATCTTGAGCCTCAATAAAAGTGAGATGGACGATAGATTCCCTATTCAAGAGGTTTCTACGGGATTACCTTTCATTATAATTCCATTGAAGACTTTGGATGCCTTGAAGCAGGCAAAGGTAATTAGAGACAAATACTTCGAGTTGATTAAAGATACGCAAGCCAAAGCGATGCTTATCTTTTGTCCCCAGACTTATGATAAGGAAAATGACTTGAATATCCGGGTTTTTGCTGACTATTACGGAGTGCCGGAGGACCCAGCTACGGGAAGTGCAAATGGTTGTTTAGCAGGGTATCTAGTGAAATACCGTTATTTTGGAAAAGATCAAATCGACATTCGAGTTGAACAGGGTTACGAAATAGGAAGGTCTTCGCTGCTTTACTTAAGAGCAAAAGACAAAGGAGAGAAAATAGATGTATCTGTCGGTGGAAAGGTTGAAATGATTGCAAAAGGAGAATTTATTTAGAGAGCACTTCAGCAAACAGTGTGTATCTGGTTCGGGCTGGGGGCCTCACACAAATCACATTCGGCGATTTTAGCTACACGCAAATCGTGAGTAGAAATCCACCCGGCCTTCAATGAACACACACCTGCCCACCCCACATCTTCCCGCGCTCACCTAAGTACACGACCCTTCTCTTGCAGATTCAGCCGACTTCAGTAAGGGGTGGAAGGCTGGGGCTGTAGAAATAAGGCGTTAATGTTCGTACAAGTTGAATAATTTTCAAGGCAACTTTTATAGATTAATATCACGGAGAAATCGATTACCCGGACTTAACCGATATCAAAGTTCGGGGTCATTGATCCGCTCAACATAATTCCCATTACCTATTTAACGCCCCACATTACTATAACACCCTAATGCACAAACCCGAACTATTAGCACCAGCCGGAAGCAAAGAAGCCCTTATTGCAGCAATTCAAAACGGAGCAGACGCCGTATATTTCGGCGGACCAACATTAAGCGCAAGGCATGATGCCGCCCTTACCCATGATGAACTTGAATGGGCTATTGATTACGCCCACATTAACAAAGTTAAAGCATACGTAACAGTCAACACCCTCATCAAGGATCCAGAGCTCGAAAAAGCCTCCGAATACCTGCAATTCCTCTGCAATGCAGGAGCAGATGCAGTCCTTGTACAGGATATCGGTATCCTGCGATTATTGAAGGACCAGTTCCCCCAACTTCCGGTCCATGCCAGTACACAGATGACCATCCACAATATAGAAGGTGTGCAATCCCTTGAGAAAATGGGAGTAAAACGCATAGTGCTTGCAAGAGAGCTTTCACTTGATGAGATCAGGAGAATAAAATCCCAAACCAACATCGAGATAGAGGTATTTATACACGGTGCGCTGTGCTTTTCATACTCTGGCCAGTGTCTTTTCAGCAGCATGATCGGAGATAAAAGCGGGAACCGCGGCTACTGTACCCAGCCCTGCCGCAGGAAATATATAATTGATGGAGCAAAGGGCCATCTCCTGAGTCCAAAGGACCTCAACATAAGCGAACACATCGGACACCTGATAGAATCAGGTATTGATTCCTTCAAAATAGAAGGCAGATTGAAGCACCCTGAATATGTGGCAGGTGTGGTACGAATTTACAGGAGTCTTATAGAGAGATATCTTGAAAACCCAGGCGATTTCCATGTATCCTATAATGAACAGTACACACTGCGCCAGCTTTTTAACCGTGGGTTTACACAAGGGTATTTTTTTGGAAATCCCGGCAGCAATTTAATGAGCAGGCAGCAGCCGCATAACCAGGGAACGTATCTCGGACAGGTTGTCAAATACGACTGGGAAAGGAAATTTGCCTACATACAGATCGAGCAGCCATTAAGGATAGGCGATGGAATCGGTACCCAGGGGCGGGGAACAGGAACTACGGTACGAAGTATGTATATCAATAACCAGAGTGTGGAAAGCACCCCTGCCTGTGCAACAGTTAAAATACCCATGGAAAAGACCGTTTACAGAAATGAGACCGTTTTAAAGACGTATGATTTCAGGCTTATGGAATCTCTTGGGATCAAAGATGTCATGAAAAGAATTCCCATCAAGATGTCATTTACAGCAAAACATGGGGAACCGGCAGCACTTTGCATTACAGACGGCGAGAACGAGGTCATGCAAACCGGAGATGTTCCACAGCGTGCAAAGGGAGGCCGGATATCAGAAGATTCTATAATCCGGCAGTTGAAGAAACTTGGCAATACCATTTTTGAGCCGGAAAACATCAAGGTAAATCTGGACGCAGATATTTTCATCCCTATTTCCCATCTAAATACTCTTCGCAGGACAGCCGTTAAAAGGCTTGAAAAAGAACGTACAAAGAACTGGAAACGGACATGCAGCAAACCCGGGATTATTTTCGATGGCAAGAAGATACAAAATAAATCCCTCCCCTCCTCCCTCTCCCTCTCCCTCCCCCTCCTCTCCGTAAATACTTGCTCCCTGGAAACTTTTAAGGCGGCAGTTGACGGCGGTGCGGATGTGGTTTATTTCGGTGAAGAAAATTTCACAGGGCATTTACTCACAATAGAAGATTACCGGTTTGCCATTGAGTATGGTAAGGAAAAAGGAGTGGAAGTCTATCTCGGTACACCAAGAATAGCTAAAAAACCAGACGGATTTGACTCTTTCCCTGACCACAATGGATTTCTTATAGCAAATATGGGTGTCCTGCATAATCTTCTTCACTCAGGTAAAAAGTCACTTGTCATTGACTATCCGCTTAATGTTTTTAACAGGCTTGCAATGGCTCATTATTTGGAGCACTGTCAGAGGGTAACTCTTTCGCCTGAGCTTACACTGGATGAAATAAAACAGATAGCTCCCCATGGTATGGTGGAATGTATCGTTCATGGCTTTTTCCCTGTAATGGTATCTGAACATGACCTTTTGGGAGAGCTGTTCCCTGATGATAAAATTCATGATGCCCTGCTGGAAGATGTAAAAGGTTTTACTTTTCAGGTGAAAAACGATGGGGGTGGACGTACTTATATTATGAACTCCAGGGAACTGTGTATGCTCGACCACATTCCTGAACTGATTGAAGCAGGTGTCAACTGCCTGAGAATTGAGGCAAAAACGTATGACAGGAAAACTACTGGAAAGTTGACAGGACTTTACAGGAAGGCTATTGATAACAGGATCAATGGTCACTGCGGTAGTGAATCTACTTCAGGGCATTATTTCAGGGGTGTTTTGTGAAAGTATTTTTAGCTATTTTACTGTTTAAATGAAGAGACTTTTTAATTTATTCTTATCAAGTATGATAAATGGATAATGGCAAAGAAGATTAACCACAGAGAACACAGAGCGTTATTGTGTTCTCTGTGTTCTCTGTGCACTCTGTGGTTATAAACCGTTCCAGGAAATAATAAAAAGTTTCTAAATGAAGACCGTTATTCTTAATTACAGGAAAGCTCTACAAGCTACCAGACCATAAAATCCCAAGGGGTAATTCCATTGAACGTGCTTGACACATCAAAACACACAAAAGATGAATTGATCGAGATACTGAGAAAAGAACTGGCAGATAATCCTATATTGTACCTTACCGGTCCGCAGGGTGGCGGCAAGACCACTCTTAGTGTCGGAATGGCAGATGAGAAGGTAGGTGCCATCTATGAGGGACGGGCACGTTCTGCACAGCCAGCAATAATCATCCGGAAGGATATAACAGATAAAATGGAACAGGAGATTGTGGAACGGCGCAAGCTCCCGATCTTTGATGGGGATGACCCCATATATGTGGATGTGAAAATGCTGGATAAGCTCATTTACATCATTGAAGATGTCTTCGATGTAATGGAACTGGGTGAAGAGCACTTATTTAATGATATATCACAGTTGACAGTCCAAATAGGGGTTAAACCAAAGCAAATCGAGATCATTGCCGATGAAGATATGCTGGTGAGGCGCAGGCTTCAGCGCCATATGGATGCCAAAGACAGGCTTGAAGAACTGTTGAGAAAGGAAAAACAGTATGGTATAAAGTCAAATATGTTGGGTATCCAGGGTGCTAAGGTTATGGATATAGTGAACCGGGAAGGTGTGGGAAAATATGATGACAGCCAGTTCTCAAGGACTGTGGAGGATTTTGACAGGATAATACCCACCCGGGATATGACCCTTGGCCAGTGCCTGCTTAAGGTAGTGGAGATCTCCAATGAGGAGAAAAAGGAATCCGGTTTTCTGGTCATGCATACTGATGATGGCGAGCAGAAGATCATCAGCGACCTTGTTGTGGGAAAACATGAGAATTCCATGATCGGTGTAACACTGCTGGAAATATATGTAGGGTACAGGCAGAGCCGGCATATGTACCAGGCCTATAAAAGCAACCTGGAAGGAAAGGTGGAAGTCATACACTCCTTCACACCCGAATTGCAGCTTGAGGTGGGATTCAAGCAACTCGCAAGCATGAACCTTGATTACATTTCTGAAGAGGATGATACCGGATTAGTGTCCGTTGCCGATAAGGCGGCTGCTGATAGGTTCGGTATTATCGTCAGTGTAGTGGATACAGATGGTAATATAGAATCATCAGAACCAACGAGGATAGAGGAACTAGAGCGTATAATGTTTGAGGCCTACCAGGAATTCAAGGCTGACCATGGTTTGAACGAATAGAATTTTTTTGCCGGTCTGCTGGATCTCACGGGATAATTTTTATTGCAGACTACCTCTATTTGAAATATAGTCTATAGTCTATAGTCTATAGTGGTATAGTGGTATAGGTGTGTAGTGGTACAATGTTCAATTATATGGAAAATATTGTGGGTTTTTCAAGGGAAGCTTTTGAAGAGGCCTACAACCAGGGATTAAAGTCTGATGACAGATCAGTTGAGATGAACCTGACCAACAGGACATATGAACGGGTGGTGGAACTGGAATCTGAGAATAATAGCATTGAAATGATCATGATAGGGTTTGAGAAGAGTATTATTTTGTATAGAGGGGGAATGTACGAAATTATCCGGATGGAAAAATCATAACTGTGAAGACCCGGTTCGTCCTGTATGATACAGGAATATCAATATCGATAAATTGATATTACCCTGAGTTATATAATTTGTTTATCCTTTTCAGAGAAGTGTATGACCATGTTCCTACCTACGCCCAGAGATATAAAGAAGCGAAGGGTCGGTCTTAACCTGACCCAGAACGAACTGGCCAAACTTGCAGGCGTGAGCCAGCCCCTGATAGCCAGGATCGAAGCAGGGGATGTGGATCCAAGGCTTTCTACATTGACCAAGATATTCGATGCCTTTGATACCACTGAAAAAAAGAGGATACTTGCGGGGGACATTATGCATTCTCCTGTGATACATACTAATCCAGGTTCGTCTGTGGAAGAAGCTGTTGATATAATGGAGAGTGAAGGATTCTCCCAGGTACCTGTTATCGAGAATGGTGTGCCGGTGGGCAGCATATCTTCTGATACTGTTGTCCATTACATGACTGAAAGCGATACTGATAAACTATCCAATATGCAGGTCAGTGATATTATGGGCAGTTCATTTTCCACTGTCTCAAAGGATACAGTGGTAAGTATCATCTCACACCTGCTTGAACAGAGCCCGGCTGTGCTTGTGGTGGATATGGGCAAGGTAGTTGGTGTGGTTACCCAGCACGATGTTATGAAACTTGTGCATAAGAAATAACAATTGAACAATAATTAAACACGAACAAGAGAGACCTGAAATGTTACCTGAGGATGATTATAAGAAGATTGCCGAGCGGCTGGGCAGGGAGCCCACCGAAGTTGAACAGGGCTGTTTTTTGAACCTGTGGAGCGAACACTGCTCGTATCGTTCCAGCTCAGCTATATTGAAAACCTTTACCACCAC
>Ga0255436_1051_pt1 | contig 19722 bp, 17 predicted proteins | sample ANMaggSSYBR02I10_FD_182655 | JGI IMG/M metagenome (GOLD analysis project Ga0255436, IMG submission 182655) | Sediment cell enrichment communities from methane seep in Santa Monica Basin, California, United Staets - ANME aggregate JGI... | ecosystem: Environmental > Aquatic > Marine > Cold seeps >...
TATTGCGTCTTTCCTCAAATCCAAAGGCTTTTGTGTAAAAATATTGACTATCGGACAGAACACCTCCTTATCCAGTTCAGCTTTCCAAGAGCTTATCAGCACCTTTAAACCTTCCCTGGTTGGGTTTTCCGCCTACCAGAGAATTATGTTATATATAACAGGACTTGCCAAATTCATAAAATCGATTGACAATAACATTAAGATAGCTATTGGCGGCCCTCAGGCAACCTTCATGCCTTCGGCAGCTTTTGCAGAGCTACCTGATGTGGATTATATATGCCGATCTCCTGGCGAGCTTACGTTGCTGGGAATTGCGCGAGCTATTGAAAATGGAACGCCCTTTTTGAATTTTTCCGGCGCTAGTTACAAAGATGACAATAATGCTGTTTTTGATACACCGGAACTTGAAGGCTACACAGATTTAGATCGTTATCCCTCAGCATATCTGAGTGACGTTTTTGATTACTCACGCATGAGGGAGGCAATTATGCTGACATCCCGCGGTTGTCCGCACCACTGCATATACTGTTACACCCCCAATGCCTTCAAACACAAAATAAGCTTTCATTCCGTTGAAAGAGTTGTTGAAGAAATTAGATGGATAAGAAAAAAAGGTGTAAACAGATTTTGGTTTGCTGATCCTAATATTTCTTATAGGCCGTCACGGCTTATAGAAATTCTTGATAATATCTTAAAAGAAAGTCTTGAACCCGAAATATGGTTGCAAACTCGTGCGGATCTTGTAACCCCGGAATTGCTGAAAAAGATGAAAAGAGCAGGTGTAAGGACGATTGCCTTTGGACTTGAGTCTGCTTCAGAACGTGTTCTGTCAAGGCTTGGTAAGAATATAACTACTGAAAAGGTAGCAGATGCAATTAGACTTGCGCAGAACCATAATATAGAAGTTGAACTTTTCACCATATACGGCCTTCCTTATGAAACCTTTGAGGATGCGATGAAAACCCTGGAGTTTGTGAAGAAAAACAAGGTCAAGATAATGGGCAATACAAACTCCCAGCAATTGCAAATTTATTTTGGCACACATATGGCTCGACACTATGAGGACTACAATATCCGTCCGTTGAACAACAACCGTCCAGCCTATCTGTCTATTGGATCTCACTACGAAACCGATCACATGGGCCGACGTGAGTTACACAAAATTCAACAAATGTGGCAAGCCAATTCCCTGGATGGTGGGAAACGAATTGTGTCGTGAACGGAACAACAAAACAATGATCAAGCCTGCCTTTAAAAAAATATATGTAATACTTGACGAACAGGATCAAGGAAATCTTGAATGGATTTTGCAGACGTTATCGTTCCTCTATTCACATCTTAACCTGACATCAAATATTTATCTTGTTTCGGAAAATCTTTCTGACAGCATGCCCCAGGTGGAACGTATCCAGAAAAATATCAACAAGTTTCTCAGCGAGCACCTCTTTGCCAGACTTTATGTTCATATTGTCCATCCTGCCCCACCATCAGACATGGATAACATACGGCTATGTTACAAATATCTGAAACAGTCGACTGACAAATTTGACCAGGAAGGCTACAGGCACCAGGAACTGCCAAGACTCATATTGCTGCCGGTTTTTGTTCCTGATGACCAGGTCAGGCCCAGCCAACTTATAGACCTGCTTGATGAGCTAAAAAAGTCTTTTTTGTTGCCCAGTCTTTATCTGAACAAAGGCACTTTAAATCTGGCAGAGGATGAAAAGCTTCTGTCTTTGACGGACAAGGTTTACTACGGCATCGGAAATTCCAAAAAAATGACAGACGTGGTTTGCAATCTATTTCGCCAGGATATTCTTGATGATTCATTGGACAAGATAGAAATTAACGACTTATCTATGACAGGGCCTTGCCCTGATTCCCTGATTATCTCAGCTCAAGATTGTAATGTTTACAGTTGCATGGAAGCATTTCTCAAAAATGAAAGTCCGGCAAAAATTTATGAAACGCACAGCCAGAAAGAATTTTTGGCCGATTATTATCAACAAGATAAGTCGAAAAGGGACTGCCTTGGATGCAGAGAACAGGTAATTGGTTCTTCTGTAGGGTTGCCGATGTCGCCTTCAACGAACCAACAGACAGGAGCATTGCTCTATCATCTTGGAATGTTGCGCCAAGAGTCAGGAGACGATTTTCAGGCCGTAAAAAACTTTAAGCAATCCCTGAATCTTTCTCCAATTGAAGAAACCGATTCTGTTTATTTCCGACTTGGCCTTGGATATACAAAAATCGGACAGTACGATCAGGCTCTTAAAGCGTTTGAAAGTGTTGAGATAGCATATCAGGGTCAGTACTTTTTCCATTTTTATAAAGGGCTTTGTTATTTTGAAACAGGAGACTATGTAACAGCCCTTGAGGAATTTTCAAAGGCCTTGCAATCCAAGCCTCAACATGATGACCGGATCAGGATTTTGATTTATACAGGAACATGCTTCAATAACCTTGGGAAGTATGAACAGGCCATAGATGAATTGGAAAGAGCCAGGGAAACGGAAAACAATGTGAAAGAAATTTATAATACTCTCGGGTTTTCATATTTTATGATTAAAGACTATGACAAGTCTATTGAAAACCTTAAAATGGCTGTTGAAATCGATCCTTTTTCTGCTATTGATTATGCCAGTCTTGGTTCAAATTACCGAGAAAAAGGAGACCTTAACATGGCAATCGGGATGTATCAAAAAGCCCTGGCTTTGGATCCTGGTATGACATCAGTAAGGGAAAATCTTGAAAGGCTGAATAAGAATCTATAATTAGTGTCTGGACGAAAACTCAAAGCACCTGAAATTATAGTCAGTTGGATGCTATTCTCAAATCGAAGATTTTTAGCAGTTAGCTTTTAGCAATTAGCCTTTAGCTAACTGCTAAGAGCTAACTGCTAATGGCTATCAGTCTTATATTTTGAGCAACTGTTAACTGTAAACCGTTAACTGTAAACCGTTAACCGTGAAAGGAGTGCATCGGCAATGAAATGGTTTCTCTATCTTATCAGTTTTAGTTGTATTGCGTCAGGTTCATGTTTGATTCTTTATACTATACAATACAGAGATCTGCTTAAAAATGTGCTGACTAAAAGTTATGAAAAAATTATTGCAGCTTCAGCAATTACAATAGGTCTTCTGCTCATTATTTCCGCATTTCAGGCGCAAGGCTTCTGGTTTATACTATTTCTTGGAATTATTGCTATCTGCAAGGGGGTTTTTGTTATTTTTAACCCAAAAAAATCTTTTGATAATATCAGGAACTGGTATTTAAATACAGCCTCGGACCAAACTTACAGGCTGTTTGGAATAATTTTAATAGTAATTGGAACAGTGATGATAACCTGGATTTGACAAAGCTATCCTTTTACTAACATAGTAGAAGGGTCAAGAAGCAATTCAGGATAATTACAAGCTTCAAGTCCTCCCTTTAGCGCTTTAACATGAATTTCTTTTCCTTCGGGTTGAAGCTGAATAATAATATCAAAAAGATCAGCCAGGTGCAAAAGAGAAGCCGGCATACCATCCGGACCAGGTTCATCATGGCGGTGCGTCCTTACTGTAAACCAGACATGCATAGAACTGTTTTCAGCAAGTTTTTTTAATTCTGTTAAAGATTTTTTTATGTCTTTATCAAATGGAAGGCCATCAATAAGAATTACCTGCGGTAAAAAAATTTTCTGCTCTATCAGATCGGTTAGCCTTTCCTCAAGTTTTGGTACGCTAAAACCATCTACCTTAAATGTCATTATAAGCCGGTGAGACACTATGGTCTCCCATAACTGCTCTATCTGACTAATATTATATTGATCTGCAATATTTCGGAACACCTCTTCATACCACAGGCACACTTTTTTTACTGAATCATCCAAACTTATATGAAGAACATTTTTGCTTCTCAGAAGACTATCCATGGCCAACTGCACAAGTATCGCTGTTTTGCCTAAACCAGCTCGCGCCAGCACAGCACCAAACCCTCCCGGCTGAAGAATATTCTCTGTTTTATGGCCCATAAGCCTTAGAGGATTACGGAAGATTAACTCCTTTTTTAACATATTGAAATTCCTTTCTTTGTAACAGTCCACGGTTATCGGTTGTCGGTTTACAGTTAACGGTCTTATATTTTGATCAACCGTGAACCGTGAACCAATACTAAATTGCTATGCAACATTCTTCTTTTCTTCTGCTGCCTTTTTTGCCAGCTCTTCGGCAACCGAATTGGGAACCTTTTTATATGTACAAAATTCCATGGTAAACTGAGCTTTGCCTTGAGTTAACGATCTCAATACCGTGGAATAACCAAACATCTCCGCAAGTGGAACCTGAGCCTCGATAACACACATGTAACCTTCGTCCTGAGAAGCAAGAATTATTCCCCGCCTCTGGTTAAGAGAACCCATAGCGGCGCCTTGATATTCTGTAGGTGTCTCAACCACGACTTTCATTATAGGCTCATGAATAACCGGTTTGGCCTTTGCATAACCTTCCAGAAACGCTCCACGGGCAGCCGCCTGGAATGCCATCTCTGACGAATCAACAGAATGAGATTGTCCGTCATTGATAACAATTTTTAAACCGGTAACTGGAAATTCCATTTTAGGTCCTTTTGCAAGACACTTTCTGAATCCCTTTTCACATGCAGAAATAAACTGTGTTGGAATTGATCCACCGGTAATTTTGTTTTCAAATATAAATTCTTCTTCAATAACCGGCTCCATATATCCAGCTACACGGCCAAACTGCCCGGCGCCACCTGTCTGTTTTTTATGTGTATAGTTGAATTCAGCCAGTCTCGTAATAGTTTCTCTATAAGATACGGTAGGAGTACCGGTTGTAACTTCTGCGTTGTACTCGCGACGCATCCTTTCAATATATACATCAAGGTGCAGCTCTCCCATTCCTGAAATAATTGTATCGCCTGTCTCCTCACTTACATATGTTATAAAGGTCGGATCTTCCTTGGAAAAACGGTTCAGGGCTTTAGACATATTGATTTCAGCCGTACTATCTTTAGGAATAATGGCAAGCGAAATAACCGGTTCGGGTATAAACATGGATGTCATGGTAAGATTAATATCTTTAGACACAAAAGTATCGCCTGAAGCACAATCAATACCAAAAAGAGCCCCTATATATCCTGCCGAGATTTTTCCAATATCCTCTATCTGGTTTGCATGCATGCGAGCAACTCTGCCGACTTTTACCTTTTTTCCGGTCCTGATATTAAAAATTGTATCTCCCTTTGCAAGCGTTCCCTGATAAACACGCACATAGGTAAGCTGCCCGTACTGTCCTTCTTCTATCTTAAAAGCATAAGCAACTAACGGTTTTTGTGGATCATTGGAAAGAATTACTTCAGCCTCATTATTACTCAGATCAAGGGCATGATTTTCTATCTCTGATGGACATGGCAAAAGACTTGTTAGTGCATCAAGAATCGGCTGAACACCCTTGTTTTTATAGGCTGATCCTATAAAAACGGGAGTTATTTCGCGGGCAATTGTACCTGTTCGCACAGCAGAAATAAGGAGTTGATCCGTAATTTTATCTTCAAGAGCTGCCTCCATGAGCTCGTCTGAAAACATGGAAGCAACATCAATCAGTTCTTCACGCTTTCCAACGGCTTCCGGCAAAAGGCTTTCGGGAATATCTTCAACACGAATATTTTCTCCATTTATACCATCAAAATAAACAACCTTCATAGAAACCAGGTCAACCACACCTTCAAAATCCGCTTCAAGCCCTACTGGAATCTGCATGGCAACCGCATTGTGCCCAAGCTTGTTCTTGAGCTGTTCGATTACACGGGAAGGGTTGGCTCCGCTCCTGTCACATTTATTGATAAAGGCCAGACAAGGCACTTTATACCGCTTCATCTGCTGATCAACAGTAATGGACTGTGACTGAACACCGCCCACAGAGCACAGAACAAGTATTGCACCGTCAAGGACTTTTAAAGCTCTTTCTACCTCTATTGTAAAATCAACATGCCCCGGGGTATCAATGATATTGATCTCATGGTCCTGCCATTCACAATATGTTGCCGCTGAAGCTATAGTTATACCGCGCTCCTTTTCAAGCTCCATGGAATCCATTGTTGCGCCAATACCATCTTTCCCTTTCACGTCATGTATTGCATGTATGCGTTTGGAGTAAAAGAGAATCCTTTCGGTAAGCGTGGTCTTACCTGAATCAATGTGTGCGCTTATGCCTATGTTTCTAACTTTGTGAGAAGTCTTTTCCATAATGTTTTTACCCTGAATTTATAATATTACAAAAACTGAAAATAAAAAATCCCGCATTGGAAATTATACCATATGGGGATCTGCTATATTATTAACTACGATTTCAGAATTAGAAAACAGAATTTACATCATCTCAATCCAATCCTCCATGGTTAATAAGAGACATAGTTTCATGAACCAGCCTCAAAGTAATAAACCGATTATCTATAGTCATCTATGGCTTACCGCCATCACAAAAAATATGATTTATTTATTATAAAAATAAGTTTGTCAAGAATTTTTTTGAATTTTTTAAACCGTTAAGAAAACTGAACTTGCAACATAACGCCCCCTTTGTTGTGTTGGGGTTCGCATTATTTCTCCTCTTCTTCAATCAAAGTTCCACCCTCCTCAATAACCTGGATAGTACGCTTCCTCGGCAAAACCCTTATCAGCATTTCCTTTTTATCACCGGCTGCCAGCTCGATTTCAAAGGTATTTTTTTCAAGGTAGTGATATTCAGGCAAATTGTCAGCATACACGACAAGAGACCATTGCCCAGGTCGCACGTCGTCAAAACTAAACCGACCTTTCCTGTCAGTAAGCACGCGCCATATCTCTAACTCGCTTTTGAACTCCAAAAGGACATTCGCCAGGCCATACTCTTCAACAATGTCCGTTTCAGTGTCTTTGGGAATAGCCCTGTCCTTACCCTTATGAACTGCGTATTCTTTTTGCAGATAATCTTCTTTTGCAAATCCATAGACCATGACCTTGCCCATAAGATCGGCACTTTTTGTTATCCCTATTTCAATTGAAGTCTCTTTTCCGCCCTCAATATCCACTTTAAGAGGGGTTTTTTCCACGGGAATCTGCTCAAGACCGATGCTTGCGCTGTCGATGTTTAGGTAGAATGCCCCTGGTTTCAGGGCAGGGAAGGTAAATTCGCCGTTGCTATCCGTTACCGCGGTGGCGCCACTCAGGCGGAGGATGGCATTTTGAATCGGTTGACCGGTCTCTTGATCACGGACAGACCCCTCAAGCATACCGATACTTCTTTTCCTACCAACGGGCAGGCCGAACGGAACGGTAAACTCAACAACAAAAGCGGTTTCGTCCTCCTGATCAGAATTCCTGCTATACATGGCATGACGACCGCGAGCAGAGACCCTGATCTTATTGGAGAATAGATAACTCAAAGCCAAATCAAGGTTATGCCGATCTCCGGAATCAGTCCCTATGCAATCATATTTTTCAAGTTTGAGATTGACGTTTGCCCTTTTACCTATCTTGAAAGAGCCGGTCAGGCCTGTGTTTATGGTGACCCTGACTTCGTCCTCAGGATTCCCACTCCTGCTGTAGCGTACATAACCCCCATAAGTTTGATTACGAGTCGGCATAAAATAGGCAGTGCCTTCATATATTCCCACATCAACTGTTTGGTCATTCAGCCTGTCCTTTGTTTTTCCCAATTCGGCAGAGACATTAAAAAAGAGCTTTTTGAAACTCTGTCCTACCCGGCCCCTGAAAGTCAGCTCCCTGTAATCGAAATCCGGCTCCGGGAAACGGTCTTCACGAGTACGATATCGTGACTCAATTGAAATGGTTGTTCCTGTCTTAAATATGTAGTTCAGTCCTAACAAACCAAACCTTTCTATCGCGGCCGATTCAATCGAAGGATCCATATCAAGATTATTCTTCTCCTGACGGAGGGTGGTATTCAGGGTGAAATGCTTTCTTATGGAAAAAAATAAATTGCCTGAGATATACTCCTTGTCCTGATAATAGCCTGGAAAATCGGGTTCTGCGTAGATGTATTCCAAACGATAAGATCCGCCCCACTCAGGAGAGCCGTAAAGGTTGAGCCAGTATGCGTTGTCATTCCTGTTACCATCTTTCCCGTATGATGCTTCAAATTCAATGTTCGTATTTTCAAAAGGCTCAAGTTTCCCTTGCAGGCTTGCAATTTGAGCATCTTCTATATCGCTTTTTTTTTGAACAGATTGAGACCAATTTTGTACGTGTCGCGAAACAGATAATCAAAATGAAGGGCTGTCTCTTTCTTTTCCGGATCAAGCCACCTTGTTTTCATATGATAGCACCTAAATCCAAAACCGCCTAAGACCAGCCCAGCCTCAACCCCCCTGCCGTCAAGACTCTGCTCGGTTAGGCGTGAAAGAGAGTAATAATTATCGCCCAGAAGAACGTCAGCATCCTCGCCCCGGTACCCGGCAAAATACCTGTCACGCTCCCCAAACATTGAAACCTCTTCAAGGGTGTCAGGCCCCCGGAACAGGAACTCAATCTCATCTTCCCCTTCTTCGCTCAGTTTTCCTCTCCCTGAGAATTCACCCTGAAACCCGGTCTTTTTCTCTTCATCCCTTTGTCCTACTGACCTGAAGGTTATCTTTGCAGGAATTTTATGAAAACGATCCACCTCTCCCGTTATCTTAGGGATAATGTTTACAGCGCACCTTGCCTGGCCTCTCATTTTTTCATCCTCAACGGACTGGACCGTCAACTTGAGGTGATGCTTAAAACCCTTTCTGAGCTTTTCATCGGTTTTTACGGTCACTTTGACGGTCTTTGATTCTCCCGGGGCGAGCGTTATTTTGTCAGGAACAACGGTGTACGGCAGGTCCTGACCGCTTTGGACATTAATTACGACCCTGTTTTCTGCATTGCTGGCATTAATCACTGAAAAGATGGCTTCGTAAGGCTCCCCGGCGATAACGCTTTCCGGGGCTTGCAGAAATTCGGCCTGCAGCTTTGTGACAGGGAGAACCTTCACAAAGATCCTGGCAAAGTCACTGATGGAGGGATATTTGACCAAACTGACCCGACAGATTATCTCATATTTGCCGGCTAAGACTGTCTGGGGGATAAAAAAGCTGACCAGCCTTATTTCGGTACTATTTGGAGCAAGGCGGAAAGGAAATGAGGGTATGATAAGTTTCCATCCCTCAGGAAGTTTTACATGTGATATGAATTCCAGCACTTCATCTGAGGTATTGGTTACTTCAAAAGTGGTTGTTACAACGTTTTTTGGCTCAGTTTCAAATAATTCCTGCCCGCTTATCCTGACCTGTACACCTCTCTGCCGGGCCTCAAGCGTGCCGGCAATAAATAAGAAATGAGAAACAATCAGCAGGATAAAGAGATTTCTCTTCAATCTTGGCATCTATTCGAACTTAAGGGTATAGGTAGCCCCAAACAGATCGTCACCGCCGCAGTCCGCTACAACCAGGGCCTTGTATTTGCCTTTGGGCACCTGGCTCAGGTCAATCCTGATTCTGACGGAAGTAGTGGGATAAACACCTATCTTTGCACCTTCAAACTTGCCAATAGACTTCCCTTTTTCATCATAAAGCTCGGCCCATAAAGCCGGCCTGAGCAATCTTTCCCCTATGTTTTCTATATCAACCTGTAAAATTCTTCCTTTATCTTCTTTCAAAAGCCTTGTTTTTAAGAATTTAAGTTTGCGGGCGCCGGTATCACCAATCTGCGTTATCATCTGGGCGCCATAACGTATGACCTGGCTTACGCCAAAGGTGATTTTATCTTTCTCCTGCCTGGCCGCCTCGGGCGAACTTGAAGAAATACCCTCAATCATAATCATGCTCCAGTAAGTTCCGGTTAGAGTCTTATCATCGGGGACTTCAAGGGTATAGTTGACTTGCGATGTGCCTTTGGGTAGAATTGTAAGGCGATGCGGGCTAAAGGTTATCCAGTCGGCGTTGGACCGGGGGTCCTTCCCGGGTTCACCATAGATATTTCTTCCGTCACAAAAAAAAAGGTAATCGGTCTGGTAGATTTTTACCTCTTGAGGATCTTCTCCCGTGTTCCTGAGCTGGATGATCCCTTGGTAGGTTTCCCCTACCTGAGCTTCCTTTTCATATGTCAGGCCGCTTGTAACAGATACCCCGGCCACGGATACACAGGGCATGATCAAACAAAAAAACAAGCCCATGAGCATTATTCCTGTTTTGGTTTTCATAAAAGTCCTCCTTATTGGATGTCAACGACTGTGTAGTAGAGCACTGTGGAATAGGAAGATGGGGGAATTTGAATAGAAGGCCCGGTCAGTCTCAACTGCACATTTATGCCTTTCACCTTCCCGGAACCGGAAAAAAACGGAGTATTGATATCTGTTACCTCTTGATAAGAAGTCCCACCGCTGACTCTTCCACCTTTGCCATCAGAGGTTCTCATGACATATGGATGAAGGTTGTCGTTCCAGTTATTATCGACCTTCCGTATATCAATGCGCCAGGCATCATTTATTCCCTTTGTACCTCTGATATCGATCGATACCTGCCCTGAAACGCTGGTGTAAGTGCTTTTTAGATCGCTCCCAGCTCCTGACAATAAGTCCTTTTTGTCAATTGTTTCAGACCAGTTGCCGGTCACTTTAATTTTAATATATCTATCGGCGTGGGCTGTTTGGGGTACAAAAAACAGAGGAGCCAAAAAAAATATGATGAAGATTTTGATTAAAAATCTCATTTTATTGCTTTTTCTCCGGCAGGCCGTGGATCTCTCAATCTGAAAGGGTAAAGGTAACGGTCCTTGTGTCGGTGGAAAGCATACCAGCCTGTACCGTAGCGCTCAGCTTGTAAGTTATTGTCGGGTTGCTGTCAGCCACATGGCTTATGCCTGTCACAACGTTGGACGCTGAGGTGGTAAGGGTTACGTAACCCTGGCTTATGCCGCTGCCTGACGGGGCGGTAACACCTACCTTGAGCGTAACGTGTGCCGGCATGGCCGTGTCAATGATAGCCGTAATCCTCTTATTGGTGCCGTTTGTGGTTATGGCGCATGTGGATGAACTGTCTGTGGCCTCCTGAGGCTGTTCACCTGCAACTGCCGAGGCAACGGTCAAAATAGGAGACCCTGTCACTTCAATCTCATTGATGGCCTGAAAATCGAAGGTCATGAGATGGGTGCCGACGTCCGCTCCCAGGGCCGTCCTGTTTAATGCAAGGGCAAGCGCTGCTGCCAGCAAAAGGAATTTCAGTCGCTTCATCTGTTTTCCTTCTCCTCTTTTTTGGGTAATGGTAGATATTTGATTCTAACGGATTGAGGCACTAAATCAAGTGTTTTTTAGGCACTTACACTTTCGTGAGCACGGCTACCAACGTAAGGCGGGACAGCCCGCCAGCCAGTAGGGGCGGGTTTGAAACCCGCCTCTACTCTTGATTGCGGAATTGCTATAGGGACAAAATGGCGGAAAGTGTCCCACTTTATGTTGGTAGCCCGTGAGCACAGAGGAGAAAACCAGAGATGTCTAAAAAGCGGGCATAAAAAAGGCGGGCCTGTAAAAGACCCGCCTTTTTTCTAAATCTTAACCTCAATTAAGAGTCTGCAATGGTAAGGGTGACTGTCTTGCTGTCTGAAACCATACCGGCAGCTACCTTGGCACTGAGCCTGTAGGTTATGGTTTTACCAGATTCAGCTATTGAATCTATTCCCTTTACGACATCCACCGAATCAGTGGCATTAGAAATATCTACATCTCCTAAACTGGTTGCACCTTTTGGAGCATCAAGATTAATCTTAAGTGTAACGCCATCTGGCATAGGAGTATTGATGCTTGCCGTAATCTTTTTGTTATCAATACCGGCAGTTGACGTTATTGAATATGTAGTTGAAGCATCCGACACCTCCTCCGGCTCAGAACCCGCGATAGCTGCAGAAACAAACATCGTAGCCGGGTCTCCGGATACTGAAATAGCATTAACCGCACCCACCACATAACTTACTGTCTGAATAGCTTTATCCCCTGCCATTACCGGCCCTGCGATAAAAAGCATGCTCAGGGCTATCACCATTGCCATCAATCTTAATAAAGTCTTTTTCATTTTTTTCTCCTTTTTATGTTAGGTGGATTATCCTAAATATATTGACACCTTAAATAGCTCATTTAATTTATAGTATCGGAGGTGTCAAGCAATAAAAAAAGAAAAATCTATTCAAAAGAATTTAAAGAGGAAGCCATCCGCCTTGAAAAGAAGATGGCCTTACCTGCATCCAGGTGGAACGAGACCCTGGAATCGGCCATGGAACTGTATAAAAATTGATTCCTCTCAATCCTCTACTTCTTTTTCTTGAAAAAGGTCTTGATGATTTTACGCGGTTTTTTGTATGCGCCGAAGTTTATATCCGTGATCTGTTCTTTGGATTTCAGATCAGACCGCTGGATTTGGTGAAGAAGGTAAGTCGGATCATTTTTGAAAATCAAGGGGAAGAGGAAGGCTTTTGCGGACATTTCCTCCCGGGAAACGAAATTTGATATCAGCCGTGACTTTCTCGTTCGGAAATTTATGGGCAAGCGGCCAGAATCCTTGAAAATAACGCCTGCCATTCGGTAATATCAACCCGCTTCCGCTTTCAAGATGAACTCGATCAATTACCTTACCCTGCTCATTACGTAAGGTGATCGAACCTTTTACCTTGATATGTGTAGTGCCGGTATTCTCAACCATAATTCTCATTGAAAGTGGATTTTCAGTAGAATAAGGCCCCGGGTTAACTTCGGCAGATATGATACGTCCTCGGTGAGATCCTGTTCGGGTAATTTCGCCGATAAAAAGAGTAGCCACCTGTGCTCCAAGCACAACACCACCGGTACGTCGTTTCTGTTCTTTTACAGTCTCAGGCCTTGCATAAAAAACAACCGCAAAATACCCGCCGCCAAGCTTGCCGCGCGGTACATTTGCGATAGCTCGAACAGTATGCCCTTCTCCGGGCTCAACCTTAAAGGATGTGGAATCCAATTTTACATATTGGGCCCAATGATGAGTTTCTCCGTCCGACAAAACGAGCTGCGATGCGCCGTTTGGATCCAACACAAAATCACTCACAGACATACGAATTTCAAGCGCTGATGTTCCCTGATTGTATAAAGAAAGAGGAAACATTTTCACAGCGCCCTGAACCGCATCAAACTCAATAACTGAAGGGGATACTGTAAAATTCACTGTTCCGGCTTTTGCACAGTAATCCGTAAAAAAAAGAAATATCGGGATAACAAACAGGAAAAGAGCTTGCGATTTGATGGTGGTTATCTTTATGTGATTATAAAAATGCATTTTATGGAATATCGGAAGTAATAAAGCTAAAATTTGCACTATATTTGCCGGACTTATCATGCATGGTTGTATGGAGACAAAATAAAAGTGCCAGTTCTTTGAGCTCGCTTCCCTCTTGCTGTTGAAGCAATGCAATATCTTCTATAAAAAACTGGTCAGAACCACCATTTATGGAAACTGATAGTTTTTCAACAGGGATAATGCGCTTGCCTCCTTCTGATTTTAAATTTTCCACATGTATTTTTACGATTTTTGTCGGGTCGTTTGTTCTAAGTTTTACAAGCAAAGCAAAAGGAAGTAAAATTATTTTTTCGTTCTTTTTCACACTTTGCGTAGTTCTGTTTTTTGCAAAAGCAATATATCTCGGATCAGTATCCGGCAGTTTTTCCCATTCTATATGAACATTTGATTTTATTTTTGCTTTTACCGTAAGACGAACCAGTGGGTCATCCTCTGCGTACGCCGGCAGAACAACGAGTAACGTCAAAATAGAGACTATTATCAAGCTTCGTAATATATTCATTATGGACTGGAAAGAAATGAGAATATAATATCGCCCCGATACGTGCCTGGAAGGTCTTCCCATTCAGTAGTCAGACGAAAATTAAGAGTGAAAGCGGTGGGCGGTTTTGCTGCATCCCCTTCAATGAGCAAACGGTTTTGGCCCAAATCTTTAAAATCATTTTCATCATTTATAGAAAAGGCAAGTCTTGATGAAGGAAGCGAAGAGGCTTTGTCGGATTCAGGAATCAATTCGTTTGCCTTTGCATGAACACTCCATTTTGATTGATTGCTTCCCACTGTAATCGAAACGCTTTGATTGGCATCATAATCGCCCGGTTCACCTTTAACATCGAATGTAATTTCATTTACAGACAGTTTTACACTTGTATATGGAGCGACGACAGCCGTAACGGAAAGCCTGGCCCCTTCTTTCCACTCGCTATAGTCTTCGGCAACGGCAAGAGGCTCCAACAAAAAAAGTCCGATTATTATCAAAATAGAAATAAAGATTTTGCGCTTCATTGTGACCTCACTCTAAGGAGCATTGTAAATCATAAATCTAAAAGTTCCTTCATAACGACCCGGACGATCTTCACGTTTAGATTCAAATGCTAATTCTATTGTCGCAACCTTTCGGTTTGGTCCTGGGCCGCCTTTGGCCACCTCGAATGGTTTGTTTAACCGGTGCCATGTCAATGAATCGTCCGGCGATAATTGTCTCACATAAACACGGGTTGTATTTATTTGTTCGGTACCACCTTCCCTTGTTAAAGGTTCTGTTATGCAATAAAGATGCCATTGCTTGCTGTTTGAGGCCACAAAAATCTGAATTTCCTCAACAATTGGAGCCTTCATGTCAGAAGGCATGAGATCAAATTTTGCCGGATTGAGAGAAACAATAGTTTTTGGCAAAACCGTAACCTGAATCGGGACTTCACGCTCGCCGCTGTTGGAGACCAGACGAGTGTTATAAACACCAGGGATGTTATCCCAATCAATTTCGATGGAGAGCAAAGCCTCTGTCTGCTCATCCTCAGTTTCCGAAAGAACTGTCCGGAATTTATCAAGCGGCTGAAAATCACCGGTATAAGGTGTTTTGATCTTAAATTTTTCCGGCAGTAAAATACCGCCCGGTCCTTCTGCCGGGAGAATTTTGTACATGACCTGATTTGAAAGCCCTTTGCCGATAAAGACCAATTTTTGAAGCGATGAAGCCGGCATGGTTGCTTCAAAGCCCAGAGAGACAGGCACAACGACGACCTCGGCAAAAGCTATATTTCTTCCGCTGGCAAGGGCTAATATAGTTAGACTTATTATGAACCCTTTGAACAATGTTCTGTTTTGTAAAATTTTCATCTTTATTGGTTTCATGCTATGTTTGCTATATTTATACGCAAAAATCGTTCCAATGGTCGATTTTATTAATAGATTAGAAACTATAACTCTATTTCAATGATTCGTAACTCTTAACTGGTGAGCTCAACAGCTTAATAACTTAACAGCTCGCCCGAAGGGCGCTAATTTATGCAACTATTCTTCCATGGGGGTAAATTGAAATTCTTCTTCAGATTCCTCTTCTTCATAAGACTCTTGTTCTTTACCCTTCAGCATCTTTTTATTTTCTCTTGCAATTGCCAGGGCTTCTTCCGACATTTCGCGGGCAATTCGGGCTGTATCCAGGGTTTCAGTCAGCCCCTTGACTATTGCCTTGTTCATACCGTCAAGCCTGCCTGATATAATGGATAATTTTTCCATATATTCTCTGCTCAGCTTTGCCTCGCGTTCCTGCAAAACCTTTTCCGTCTGCCCCTGGATGCGGAAGGTGCTTGCGCATCCTGCTGTAAGCCATAAAAACAGAATTATAAAAAACAAGGTCATTTGTCTTGACTTCACAGATAATCCTCCTTTTCCATATCGGGAATATTTTCATTCAGTATGATAGGAGTAATAAAAATCATCAGATCGCGTTCCTGCCTGTTTTTACTTTCCATACCAAAAACAGTATTGTTAAGGCCCGGGACATTATCCAAACCGGGTATGCTTTTTCTGGCTCCGTCGGATTGCTTTTCTAAAAGCCCTCCGATGACAATTGTTTCCTGATTCTTGACCACTACTGTAGTACTTACGCTGCGCCTGGTTAGAACAGGGAGTTGTTTTCCTGTGGCGCCTGTTTCCCCGGATTTGGATATGGTTCCGACTTCTGCTTTGTGTATAGTAAGGCATATTTCACCATTAACGGAAACTCGCGGGGTAATTTCAAGTATTACACCGGATGTCATTTCTTTGGTAGTAACCTGGAGATAGTTTTCAGGGCCGGAGACAATTGAAAATATCTGTTCGGAGCTAATATTAATAACGGCCTTTTTCCCATCAACTGTTACCACCCTAGGAGTAGCCCAGACTTTTGCATCTCCGGATTCCACCAAGGCATGAAATTTTACGGCAAAATTGTTGGTAAGGAGATCTGCCGGATGTTTCAGGCTAAATTTAAACCCGGATTCAAGAGAGGCTGATAGATCCAGTTTTTCTCCTCCTATCCTCACTCCGGCCTCTAATGACGGCCACCAGTCAAAGCCAAGAACGCGTTTGGCGCTTGAGGTCAGATCGACAATAAAAGCCTTGAGCATAATCTGGCCTGGCTTGCTGTCAATCACTGCAATATCATCACATATACGTCTTGATATACCGGGGGGAGAAGTGATCACTATTATATTATTATTATCATTTACCTTAATAAAAGGTTTGTAATCATCTGATAATAGATTGGCTATTTCGCCCGGTTTCATGTAAACAGGTCGAATCAGTTTTGTTTTGCTCAAATGTTTAAACGTAGGGTTGCCGGTCTGGGGAAACCCCACAAGATAATAGCCGTCCATTTCCCGAAAAGAAAAACCGCCTGGGAGCAACAGCTTCTTCAGGGCTTCATCCAGCGGCGTATTTTCAAACTTGATGTTTATCGTGCCCTGAACCGTGTCATCAATAATAATGGAGATATTAGTTTGTTCGGATATTTCATTCAGCGCCTCGCGGATATCTGTCTCGTAAAAAATATTATTAACCCTCACGCCATCTCCAAGTCCGCGGATTGCAACTTTTTTTAAATCTCTGCGACGATAACCCCGCCTAACAAGTTCGGCTCGAATAGCGAGCAGTATTTGCTTTCTTTCGTTTCGTTTGGCAATTCCTGATACTGCCTGGTCGACAGGAAACAGTTTATCCTTATCTATCCCATAAGCTCCCTGGCCCGTATAAGTTTTCAGATATTTTAAGACATCACCCTTTATGGGGAATTCATCCGGTTCTTCATCCGGAACCCCGAAAAGCCGTTTGATCAAAAAGTTGAGCTGCTTTTCAGGCGAAGAACCGTTATTCACAGGTTCATGTTTAACTTTGACAGGCGCCTGCTTTTTTTCAGAATTGCTTTTGGATTTGGTTTCAGTTTTTCTTCCCACAACTATAATATCGGAAAAGCCGTCAGAGCGCAGAATTTCTTTTTGGACTAACGCCTCATCCCTTGCGGCAAACGGCCCCACACAAATCCTGTGCCATAGTCCTTTATCAGGAATCTGGATTTTCTGAATAAAGGCATGGTAATTCTGCTGGATCAGTTCGTTGAGATATTTTTGCGCATTTTTCTTATTCTTGAAGGAGCCCACCATAAGGCCAAAATCCGCGTGCGCTGTTGATGTAAATAACAGAATCAGCGGTAACAAAAATATAATTTTGGAAAGATATTTATTCATCTATGCGCTCAAATCTTCCGCTTCTCCGGCCCGACTACTTCAAAAACTTCCCACAGGGGAATCTTTATATCCTCCATAGAAGCTAAAGGCAAAATCTCCGTGGATCCGAATATATCCTCTTTGCCGTAATGTCCATCTTTTTCCAATAGAAAACGTTCTGCATATAATAAAAGCGGATCAATAATAATATACTCTTTTACCCCGTATTTTTCATACACCTTCTTCTTTTCTCTTTTATCCTTAATGGCTGTACCTGATGACAACACCTCAACAATCAGATCAGGAGCGCCCTGGATATTGGCTTCGGCGATTTTCTTTTCATCGCATACAACAAAGACATCGGGCTGTACCACATCGTATTCGGACAAGACAACATCGGTGGGGGCAATGCCCACAAAACATTCATCTTTTTTCTTTGGATGTGTAGAAAGAAATATGTTTATGTTATTTACTGTCTTTTGATGACGGACAGATGGTGCAGGACTCATATTATATGCCTCTCCGTCAATTAATTCCCACCGTTCATCATGCGGCCATGCAGCATAATCGGCGTAAGTAAATTTTTTTTCCGTTTTTTGAGCTAAAGGCATAATTTAATATTAAAACCTAAATTGAGCGATTTTTGGCTCAATAGGTAAAAGTTTCCCGAATAAATCATTTACCCAATTCCCAATACCCATTCTGTGGTTTACCACCATTTTTATTTTGTGAGATTATCTTAAATGAAGAGCGAATATCAAGCGTTTTCTTAAATCCTGATAATTCTCACCCCCCCTTTTTTCTCAGAGAGGTTCGGAAAAACTGTATTCCCCCCCCAATGATGGATATTGATGGATATTGAACATATATCCAGTCTTCCAATTTACTTTCAATATCAACATGTTATCTAACGAGCGTCATTGTTTTTCTTGTTGACAGTGTTGGATATTAAACACCATTTACAGTAATGAAACCTTGTGTATCCCCAATCTTGCTTGTGAGCCATGTTGATTTTTGAACACTATTTGTAAGCCAGTCATAAAAAATCTCCCACTTCCAGGATCAATCAGTGCAGTCATCCACCTTCATATTCTTTCCCAGTGATGTCCGGTTAGCTTCTTGCATGTGATTGATAACGTTTTTGTTCTTTGAAAAAAAATGAATCTGTAGAACTGCCGGAATCACGAAGCTCATTTTGAATTTGTATCCGTAATTGTCTGACTCTTTTGATAGGGAATCGAATAGGTCATGTTTTTGGTAACCTCGATCTCCAACGCCTGTTTGGCCTGGCAAAAGTATTTGGCTGACAAATGGTCTTTCAGCCCCTTTTCCGTTAGTGAAAAAAATTTTCGATGGGATCCCCTGATTTAAATTAAAGCCCAAGTGGATTTTGGCTTTTTTCGAGTTTTTTCGATAGTCAGCCCATGTCATTGAGAGTACAGCGTCAATTAGTGAACCATCAATGGCAACAAGCTCACCAAGGTCGGTATACTGATTGGGTAATATATTAGATGCTTCGCAGCCAAGTTTTTGAAATATGAATGCCAGTTGTTCAAGCCCCCTGTTATTAATGGCTTCAGAGAAACTGCTTTTTCCTATACCATCTTGCGGAGCAATATTTTCACGCGCGAAATCATCTTCATTGAGTACTTGAATAAGATGACGAGCCGAGACATGCTCTTCAAGATGAAAGAAAATCAGCGATTTGAGTTGGTCTTCGAAAGTCATTTTAAGTGGTCTATTTCCTCTGGATTCAAGCATCGGTGTTTCAGGGAGTATTTTTGCAATTGGCTGATACAATTCATAAAACGACGGCGGATAGAATTTATTTTGGGACGGTTCAAATGACTGCGGCATAAGCTCTAACTCCTTGTAATTATTGTTAATATTACAAGTTACCGCAAAAATTTTTCTTATTAAATGTCAAGCAAAAAGTTCACCTTTTTTCATTTTTTTATCGTCTTTTAATACATGCAAAAAGCTAACCGGACACCACTGATTATAGCCCAAGTCAGAGTTGGTTTTTTTAAATGAATATTGGTTTTTAAATAATCGGATGTATATTTTTGATTAAACTAAGTTAGTTTTTTCCCAAGAGCAGGAAAACTGATTTCATTCTTATCTGCTTTGTCTTTCAATTTTTTCAATGAATTACTGAATCGTTTCGCAATCCCTATAT
>Ga0255436_1057_pt1 | contig 17951 bp, 20 predicted proteins | sample ANMaggSSYBR02I10_FD_182655 | JGI IMG/M metagenome (GOLD analysis project Ga0255436, IMG submission 182655) | Sediment cell enrichment communities from methane seep in Santa Monica Basin, California, United Staets - ANME aggregate JGI... | ecosystem: Environmental > Aquatic > Marine > Cold seeps >...
AGTCCAGACCCAGCCTGATGGAGGCGAAGGGTAGCCAATGGCAAGGGGATTGTCGCAAGGCAATTTCTGAAGGAGGCCGGAGGCAAAAGCGTGGGTCGACGTACAGGTATGCCCCGTACCGAAAGGTAGAGGGCAGGCAGATGAGGCGGGGTAATCCGGGACGAGTCCGCAACACAGGACAAAGTCCTCTATCCATCATGGAAATCTCCGTATATCTGACGATCGTGCGCTGAAAGTAGCCGAGGTTCACCCCGGGAGGCCCGCTGCATCTCGGTATGACATCTGTGTGAAATGACCGGAACAGGGAAGGCCGGTATACTAAATTTCCCCGGCGTTGGTGGAAGATCGTATCCCGACCACCAGCGAGCCAAACTCTGCGAAGAGAGGAAACCACGAATTAAGGGATACGACGGCAGTTGAAATATCGAGTGAGCAAACCGTAAGGCGCGCTTATCGTGTAGTGGGATTCAGCAGAGGGCGGTAAGCCAGGGAAACGAGCCGTGAACACCACGGAGGACTCACCCAGGTGAAGGCCCGAACGGTGCCACCTGCCGAATGGTAGGGGTAAATGAGAGAGGTTAGTAGGAGGTATTTCTAATGTGCTAATTGAGGCACATTGCGTAGTATTATCCAAAAGCCCGACAGAACAGATCCTTCTTAAGTAGTAACGTTCTTGAGAGGGACAACACGGAATGTGAGGACAAGTATGAACTTGAATGCACAGGAAGTGCCTGCCAATCATGCGGATAACCGTGTCGAGTTTGGTTAGAAGCAAATTGATGGGAGAACAAGTGGTTTCAATCACTTGGTCTTATGTTCCCCTGGATCTGATTCTGCCTGATCAGCCGAATCGCGCAGTACGGACCCGTATGCTGCGTGGTGTGGGAGGGGCGGCCTGTGAGGGTCGCTCCTATCCTGATAGCCCGCCCCTTATTCCAATACACATCCTACCGTTGGATAGAATTTCCAATTAGTCCCATCAAATGCTATTCAACCGGTTCAGCGCCCTATCTATTGTGAAGGCTGCTCCAGTGTGATAATGATAGTTTTTCAGCCAACGCTTTAAATCCTCTGATTTGATATCTACAAATTCAATCTCTAATTTTCTCCTCTCATCTGTCTCCCAATTCAACTCCAGATTACCCTTGAACTCAATAGTATGCTTTTCATTATTGATTATGCCCAATAGAGCAATGACACCATTGCCATTCAATGCATCGAAACCAAAGCCTAAAAATTCCAGAGAGAAGGTACCTTGGTCAATCAAGTCTCTCAATTTTTTGGCTTCAGGTAGGTCATAGAACCAAAAGGGATTGACTTTTCGACTGTCCATTGAGTTAATCAACTCTTTATAGTTGTAAAGTTCTTCTAAGTATTCTTTGATGAAATTGTAATATAGCAAACTGTGACTCTTGGCCCTATCAACGCCAGGAATAGGCATGAAATCGGACGCTTTTGCTCCGCCACTAATAGGAGCCAAGCCAAAATTGGGTATAACAGCCTTTGAGCCGCCGAAGGTGACGGTTGCATGAGATCGTGTGTGGATCAATAATTCATAACTGTCCTTTGTCTTGAGAGCAAGTGCAACAGCGCATCCTATAGCATAAGGCTTCCTCAGCAATTTCTGGACCTGCAACACACTGGGGATATAGGAATCTCTGATCAAGAGGCGCTTGAAAAAGTTTTTTCGAATTCCCTTAAATGTTTCTTCCTCAAGCCCGATGAACGAAGTAGCCAGTTGGAAGTAGTCACAACTCTTTACATGTAACACTATGGACGCCTGGTTTTCTTCGATGCGATCTATATACAAAGCAGGATTGTCAAACAGTACCTGCCCTAGGCCCTTTCTCCAGTCGATAATATTCACGTCTACAGGAAATCCTTGATTGGCAGCCTCTGTATATTCAAGCAGCACATCCCTTTCATAAGGAATTGGACAACTGGATTGCCACTCACGCCTTGTCAGAAAAGGAATCTTGATCTCGAAACCACCTATCCTGCAATCAAACAAATCGTTGATGTTCCCATTTTCCTTGTAATACCGGATGAGCCAGTCATGAATCGTTTTGGTGTTTTCGAGTAGAGCTCTTCGTCTGTTAGCCGTTCTTGAAAGCAGATGTTCCCGCAATCCCTTGTACCATTTCGGAATGTTACTGAATATGACACCCAGCATTGCTCCCAGAAATAGAAGGAGTATCTCCCATAGCATTTTATCACCCTCCGGTTTCCTTTTATGTCATGACCGAATCATGGTGTGATGCCCAAACCTGCATTCACTATTGTTGTTTACCTGACTTCTAATGCCTAAGATTTCAGAAGCATATTTTCGTTCTTTTCGTTTCTGAATATGAAGACTCCCAATGGTGCCTGATGGAGATCAATAATGGGAATTCCATAGTATCTGGTTTCCACAGGAATTAGATTGCCTGCCTTGAAAAACTCTTTCCATTCCTCTACCGTCTTGTATGTGTACGGGAATGGTATTTCTTTGCTTTTAATGCCATGCGAAAAGATATCTAATGCGGCCAATAACAGCCTCAGTCTAACCGGATTTTCCAAACCCAACATCTTAGAGTGAAGACCGTATTCATCCTGAGCCATAGGTTCCATACTGTGGGAGTATGTGTTTTCAAAGACAATGAAGGTGCCTCCTGGTTTCAGTACACGTGTTATCTCAGAGCGAATACTCAGTTGCTCTTCGGGTTTCATGTGATGCAATGAATACCTACTGACCACTGTGTCAGCTTCGTTTTCCGCTACTGGTAATTGACTGGGACTGGTCCGGACAATGAATTGGAGTTCATTACCCTTTCGAATCGGTGTCCTTTCCTCAATATCGACGCCAATTACGCAAGAAACCGCCGGGCAGAGTTCCAATATTACAAGTCCCAAGATGTTATCATCAGCACCCACGTCTACTACTTTCCCTGAAAAAACTTCAGGGCCAACGAGTCTGACACTTGTCTGCAGATTAAGCCTCCGAAACGTTCCATAGTAAAAATCACGCAGGGGGCTTTGACGAAACGTTTTTCTCAATTTTAAGATAGATTGCTGGATTGTATCAAAGCTGATCAATTTCGGTAAACTTCTAATCTCCTGCAAGTAGGTGTTCAAGAACATGGCACCTTCATCTCCGAGGAATTTTCTGTATGTGTGCGAAAGAATGGCCGCCATTAGATCCAAGATTCGGGGATCATTGATAACAGATTTATAGATTTCAACCGACTCAATTCCAAAGTGCCCCGTTTTCAAGAGCATATTGGCGGCATCTGTGGTGCAAAAATTGAATCTTGCCTGTGCGTTCGAGTTCAGACAGAGCATAGTGTGTATCGTTTTGAGATCGGACACGGAATCACTCATTTTCCAAGACTCAGACTAATCTTGATTGTGTCCAGTAGTCGCGGAATGTGAGGCGGGCTAACGGAAAGCTGAGTGGCTGGGCAACGATAACCGAAAAATTATGATAAAGGTAAAAATTACCGGCTAAACACTGCCTTTCGAAAAGCGGCACGGCTTTGCCCAGTCCATCTCAAGCGCCTGGTTCTGTGCTAATTTGTTATTTTAAAGACTTTTTCAATATCCAAAGAACGCCAAACATTGCGGCTAAATCTATGATAAATAGTGACCATTCAAGTCCACCTTTGTCTGAAGGAAAGAACCCCACCACAATTGCCATAAGTTGAGTAACCAGAAAGGTGCCACCATGAGATAAAACCACAAATCTCCAAGAGTTTAAGCCAGATTTCTTACTTTTGTATCTAATTTGAGTTTCCCATCCTGGAGTTTGGAAACCTATTTCCAGATGCTCTCGAATATACGTAGCCACATTTCTTATTCTATAATCATTTTGGGCCCATCCGAACGCCAAAAACAAAGCAAAAACAGGATAAATTAATGATACTTGCGGATTAGTAAGTCCAAACCCCAAAAATACACCGGATACCGTAAGCGTATACCAAATCAATTGCTGACGAAGACGAATACGAGTAAGGATTTCATCTCGGAGTGACTTATATTCAAATTCAACTCCGGCGCTCAAAACCAAATTTTGTTGTTCTATCTTTTGCATATGCCACAAACTCAAACTTTAATTTTTGGGTTCTATCCAGTAATAATTATTTCACACAGAACATAGATTAGACGACCTAATAGCTGTAGCTAATTACGGCTAATTGCCACTGTAAAATCATAAAGTATAAACAATACACGGTATTAATATTAACGTTGTTTTATATTGAAATGTGAAATACCGTTAAAATACAGACTATTTCTAATATGCGACTGTTTTTCCGTATAGTGCTTTTGGGGTAAATTTTTTAACCTTATGATATCATAAAAAAATAATCTTGTTAAGTCGCATATTGATCTCAAAAAAAGCGTTTAAGACTATAAAAAGCGTTGCAATATAAAAAGTTCTATGATGATAATATGCAACGCATATTGATATTTCACAAATTCCGATTAGGGCATAATGTGATTAGATTTTATTTTGCATATTAGTAACAATTTGTCAATATTTAAAGGCAATTGATTATTGATGATAAAATGGAGTTAAAGATGAAACTGTTGGATCAGGTACGTCACGTAATAAGGAAGAAGCATTATTCGATTCGGATAGAACAGGCATATACAAATTGGATCAAGAGATTTATACTGTTTAATGACAAAAGACATCCCAAGGATATGGGAGAGTGGGAAATTTCACAGTATATATCGTAACTTGCAGTAAAGATAAATGTTTCTGCAAGCACCCAGAATCAAGCGCTCAATGCTGTTGTTTTTCTTTATAAACAAGTATTGAATAGAAATCTGGGGGACTTCGGGAATATGCAAAAAGCTAAAAGACCTAAAAAAATTGCCGACTATACTTTGCAAGGCTATAAACTGCGCTTTTTGAAACGGTCAGGATTATAAGGAAAAATTAAACCACGAAGGACACGAAGGGGCACGAAGATTAGAATTAATGATTTTTTATAATTTCTTTGTGTTCTTCGTGAGCTTCGTGGTGAAAAAACATAATAAAAAAGCTCAGATTTTGACCGTTTACAGTATATACATACAAAAAGAAAAAATTAATCATGAAATATGACATATTTATCAGACGTACTTTTGAAGCGCTTAAAATATCATCCCAGAACAGGCTTGCAATACTCCTTGGGATCAACAGAGCCGGGATTACGCAGGCCAAAAACAAAGGAACTGTTCCTGACAAGTGGATATTAGACCTTTACAGAAAATATGGCATAAACCCTGACTGGATTGAGACCGGCAAAGGTAAGATGTTTATCGCGGAAAGGGATGGAAGTGTTGTTGTTCCGGAGTATAAAAGCGCCCCACATGTAAAAGCCAGGCTCTGCGCAGGTGACGGATCTTTTGAAGTCGATGAAAATATCAGTGATTACTGGATGTTCAGGACAGACTGGCTCAAGCGTAAGGGGTCAGCTTCACATATGATTCTTATCGATATTTACGGAAACAGCATGGAACCTGAACTGAAAGATGGAGATACGGTTCTTATTGATACATCAGAAAAGGATATACTGGCAGGAGCAATATATGCAGTGGGAATTGACGATACAATCATGGTTAAAAGAATAGAGAAGCATCCTGGCAAACTGGTTCTCATGAGCGACAATAAAGATTATAAACCTGTTTTCCTGAGTCAGAATGAGATGAACAGCGTTCGCATCATCGGAAAAGTCGTATGGATATCAAGAGATGTAAGATAAGGTGAAATCAGCTTAAAAATGATAACGAACACGGAACTCGAGCTTGTTTTCGTTTTGTTTTTCCTTGAACTCAGTGAAATTGCCGCCGTTTAAAAAAGTGAAACGCATCCGAAGTTCCCAGTTGGTAAAACCGGTATATAGCATTTCAGGGGTGACGGAATAGCTGTGGTCGTCAAGGTTAAGGATGGCGATCAATCCCGGGGTGAAGTAGAGGATATTAAAAGGATCTTTCTGATTAATTTTGAGGTACAGATAATTGCGACCTGCCTGGGGGCTTTCATAACCCTTTTGAGAAATATTTTCAGCAAGTTGAAAAAGGGTATTGTTTCCGCTGCTGAGAAACTGGTTCTCCGCTTTGTCAACGAGTTGATAGAAACTGTTCAGTTCTGTTTCTGAGAAACCATTGCCGTTGTGATAAAATTCAATAATGGTGGTGATATCGCTTTCAGTCAGATAACGCAGTCCCAGCAGGTATTTTTTAACGGAACGTTCGCGTTTAATTATTGTGCCTGTTTTAGAAAGATAAGTCTGCTTAATTTTAGTAAGATAGGCGAATTCTCCGTGAACCTCAAAATTTGTGGCCAGGTTTTTTGAAAAATCAATGCCATATCGGGTTGAGCGGCTGTTGCCGTTGAATATCAAAAAATCAATATCCGTATCCCGATAGAGCAAATAAAGTTTGGCAGCAATGTTCACATTATTTGCCTCTCCGAAATCTTCATTAATATCTTGCCATACCGGCAGGACCACAGTGGTCAAAGCAACCGTCTGCAGTGCTCCTCCAAAACTCTTTATCAGATCAAGGCCGGCACCAATATATCCTTCCAATGCCTCTTCAGGGTCGTTGGGATCTTTGGGCCGATCAATAAACCCTGCTGGATTCCAAGCATATCCCGTGCCCCATTTAAAAATCTTTTTTCCCAGATCAACTGTGACAAACGGCGCTGGTTTTAGACTCAGATTAGCCTCAAACACATCAGCGATATCCGACCAGCCCATATCGTCCTGACTGGCTTTGGCATACAACACGGAGCTGAAAGCCCAGATACCCTTTTTGTAGAGGGTTTCCAACTGCATGGTACCGGTTAAACGGTCAAGAGTGCTATGGCGGTCTTTATATTGATTCAGCTTATAGAATGCGCCATCAGTATTAAAATCAATATGCTCCCATCTGACCTCTGTATATCCGCCCCATTCAAAATTTCTGGGTTCAAACTCTTCAATGTCAAAACTGTAGTCCTCTCCGGCGGTAACAGCCGAAGAGGGAAAAAACAGGATAATAATAGAAAGGAGAAATAAAAGCCTGGGTAATGCCCGGTCACAATTGACTCTCATCTCAATTCATCGACCCTGGGCAGATAATTCAGAGTAAACACCTCATCTGCAAGTTTTTTCTTATTGATCCTGGCGTAAATCATTATGGATTTATATCCTTTATACAGAGGACTATCAGTCTCAAGAACCGATGGCCGTAAAAGATCATCGCCGAAGTCTTTAATATTTTTATAATAAAGGGTTTTGATCAACATGCCGCTTGCAGCATAACATCCAATGGTAACAGGCACCATGGTTTTTTTATCCACCTCCATCTTTAAGCTGTCATAGGCAATTGATGATGTTTTAGCTTTGCAATTGAGGATATATTTATCTGCTGTTTTTTCAAGAATGACAGCATCATATTCTGCGCTATAATCCAGACGCAATATATCGGAATTGTTAAAAACACCTCCTACCACCGACTGAAGGCTCGTAATGCGCAGCGGTTTCCCCACGCTGGGAATATAAAGCCACATATTATCACCCAGCCGGAGGGTTGACCTTCCTTTCTCGCTGGCAGGGGATAGAAACAGAGCGACCATCCTGTCCTGCCCTTTTTTTACCGTGTATAGAACATACTCCTTTTTACTGCCGTCCGGTTCGACATTGATGAGCTTGCGGTACATTTCATATGATTCAGGCTGAAGGTTACGATCCACCTGACGCAGGATTTCATTGCCATCAAGAGCTGCTGCCGTGCTTGTCACGAGTAAGCACAAAAAAACAACCACCGAAAAAATGACATTGCTATTGATTTTGAATAATTGTTTGAACCACATCATAAGCAACTCCAGTTTTTTTTGTATATTTAATCTGATAGTCCATAAGAGCCTGTTTCATTTTATGTCCGATATCACCAGCAATAATGAGCGTTGCTTCTTTCTTTGCAATGAGTGAAGCAGCGCTTTGGCCTGCGCCACCAGGTAGATCTTTTGATGGGTTCTCTACGGCCTCAAGAAAATTACCACTGCTATCGAAAAAAAGGAAAAAAGGGGATCGTGCGGCCTGTTGGCTTATGGCTGCAGTCTTTTCCGGGCCAGTGGTAGCCACGGCAATTTTCATTGAATCAGCATAAGCGCTTATGGTAAGACCAAAGAAAAACAACAAAATCGAATTGACAATAATGAATTGTATCCTTCTAGTTATCATGGGTTCCTCCATATAGTTTTATACATGCCGTAAGGCGGTTATAGGGTCCATTCTTGCAGCCTTAAAAGCCGGTTGCAGGCTGGCTAATACGGAGATGCCGATAACAATCAACCCAATGGTAATTACATCCCCCTGTCCGATGACAGGCGCCAGCAACAGGTCGGATTGCCGCCCAAAGTTAAAGGTTATTTCAGCGGCATTTACGGCGGCAATGCTGATCAGGCTGATAATTGTTCCGACAACTGTTCCAAGCACGCCAAGCAGAAAGCCCTCGGTCACGAACAGGGCCATGATTTTGCCGGGCAATGTACCAATGGCGGAAATAGTGCCGATTTCATTGATCCGCTCGTACACAGCCATGATCATCACATTCATTATGCTGACCAGAACAATGGCCACAAGCATGACTTTAATGAAAAATGTCATGAGGTCAATCATTTGAGCGATATTGTAAAACGGTGTCAGCTTTTCCCATGTGTGCAATTCAAATACCGGCTTATCCTGCTTGTCTTTAATGGTAGCAAGCTCAGCCTTGAGCCTGGAAAAAACAGGGGGAAGATCATCCATGCTTTTAAGCCGTACAGCTATTTCACTGATTTCAACGCCATCAATGCGCAGCAACTCGCTGGCATCATTTAGATGAATAACCCCATCCCGACCCCCGGGGCCGGAAATGCCTTCAAGTACACCACCGACAGTGAAAGTCTTTCCATTGACCGAGCCGTCTTTGTTATTGGCCACCAGTACAATACTGTCACCCACCTTCACCTTCATGCCCTTTGCAATCAGTTCGGGAATGAGGATTTCGCCTTTTTGCAGCAAAAGATTTTCCTTTTGTCCTTCAATAATACGGTCTTGAAGCAAGGGAACGGTTTTGACTTCTTGTTCAGGGATTACGGCATTGAGCCTGATGTTGGTGGTTTCGGTAAAATTGCTGAACATGGCACCAAGCTTGATACGCATGGAAAAGGATTCAACCGTATCCACATTGCTTAAAACATTTTTCACCTTTGCGACCTGTCGTTCATTCAGGTTACGATCGAGCGGCAGGTTGTCAATGGAGGCCAGATAGCCTCTGCGGTGGATCTGCAAATGGCCAAGCATGGAGTCCGTTATCTGGCCAACCATCATATCCTTAAAAGATCCTGTTACGGAAATAAAAAGCAATACCGCCACCACTCCCAGAGTGATCAGCGCAGATGTCAGTATTGTGCGCCGCTGATATCGGCGAAGATTTCGGGCCGCAATTTTAATAATATTAAGCATGAGACCCTCCGTTGTTGTTTTGTAGAAGCTTGCCGTCTTCAAGTGTAAAAATTATTTCTGCATTCCGCATCACCCTGGGGTCATGGGTGGAAAAAATAAAGGTGGTGTCTAATTCATCGCGCATCTTTTTCATGAGATCGATAATCCGGCTTGCCGTTTCCCCGTCTAAGTTTGCAGTCGGTTCATCAGCCAGCACCAGTTTGGCATTGGTTACCAGGGCACGGGCAACCGCTGTCCGCTGCTTCTGACCGCCCGATATCTGGCCTGGATATTTGTTAGCCTGATCCCCCATGCCAACGGCTTCGAGCAGATCGTTCACCTGCTTTTTGCGCTTTTGTTCAGGCCAGTTTTGCACCATGAGTAACGGATATTCCACGTTTTCAAAGACCGTCAACACCGGAATCAGGTTAAAGTCCTGGAACACAAAACCGATATGTTCGCCCCTGAAGCGCGCAGCCTGCTTACGGTTCAGACGGGCTATATTCTGGTCCGCAACATGTAAAGACCCGCCTGTAGGCGGATCGAGGCAGCCAATCATGTTGAGAAGTGTGCTTTTACCGCTGCCGGAGGGCCCGACAAATGAAACAAAAGATGCCTGCTCAATGCTGAAATTTACACCGCGAATGGCCTTAACTGTAATTTCACCGATCTGGTAAGTTTTTTCTAAATTGTTTGCGGTTACTAATGCCATGATTTTTCCTTGCCTTGCCGGATATTTTGAAGTTGAATACAAAAAGTAAATATTTTATTTTACTGATAGATAGGCCAATATGCAAGAATAATATCTTACTAATTTTGAGAATTCCAGTGCAGGACAGTGCTATCATGAAGTGGAAAGTCATATGCTTATTATTATTGGTTACTCTTTTATTTTATGGATGTACTAAACCTGTAGTACAAAAGATGGAAGTTACCGGCTACTGCGGATGCGGGAAATGCTGTGGATGGGAACGGGGAAACTGGAAGTATTTGAAGCTTAATTTCTGGAATCGTTATGTAAGCGCCGGCAAACGCAAAGGGCGGCCATATACCGGCAGGACCGCCAGCGGTACAAAGCCGCATGAGCCTGTTCCCGGGCTTTTTTCTATTGATAGCTTAAATCATCCCTGGATGATTCCAATAAGAATTGTTTTCCCGTGGCTCTGGCTATCCAAAGATGGTACTATTGCAGCGGATACCCGATATTATCCTTTTGGTACCAGGTTGTACATCCCGGGCTATGGTTATGGTGTAGTTGAAGATAGAGGGGGAGCTATAAGGGGCAAATACCGTCTTGACGCCTTTTTTAATTCTCACAAAAAAGCACTTAACTGGGGTAGAAAAAGAATTGATGTTCAAATAAGATAGCATACCAATTCCCAGGAAATGTTTCTTCCCAATATTTATAAACTTTCAGATAATTAATTTCACAAGGCCAGAAGGAGGAAGATTAGTTTAGAGCCATGCCAATGACCAGACCAACAGCAATTCCAAGGCCGACAAATATTGAACCAACTACGATTCCCACTGCAACATTTTTCTCTGCTAATTGTTTTGACGTATTAAACGGGGTCATCCTGTCAAACATTTTATAACCTATCATCATAAACACCAGGGTCAAAAAAGCTCCGGTTATTGCATAACCAAGGTTCAGTAATGTAATTGAGATTTCCATTACTTTAACACTCCCTTTATTTTACCGATTTTATTATCGTCCAAAATCTTTCTTGCATTTTTATCTTATCATACCTCGTTTGATTAAACGTAAGGGGTCTTTCCTTATTGAGTAAACAGCGCCAGGGCGGGCTTTTAGTGGTTTTTATAGAGATAATATGATTTCATAATTTTCATCACATAATTTTCTGTTTCTTTTATAGGAGGAATTTTCTTGTAACGTTCAACTTTAGTTGGGCCTGCATTATAAGCAGCCAGTGCAAGAGGCAGCTTACCTTCAAAACGGTTCATTAATTGTTTTAAATAAAGTGTGCCTCCCAGAATATTTTCCCGTGGATTAAATGGATTGGTGATTTTGAGAGCCTCAAAATTTTCGGGCATGATCTGCATAAGTCCCATTGCTCCCGCTTTTGAAACAGCTTTAGGATTAAAATTCGACTCAATTTTTATGAGAGCTTTCAGCAGGGGGAAAGAAACGCCGTATCTTATTGATGCTTCAGATATAAAATGGTCATACTTGCTTGTTGAATATTTGTTTGAGGCCTTTGAAGGGTTTTCACTTAGATAGAATTTATAATTTGATGATGTCGGCACATTGGTAAAATGAAGTACTCCATCGCTGTCAATATATGTGTATATGTCAGCATGGCCGCATAATACACTGGTAAATATAAAAAGTGCTGTGCAGAATATTGTGATAAAGAAATATTTAATGCAACTGATAAACATTTCAAATAATTACCACTTTTTGTACTGCCCTGACGATTTCTTCAGGATCATCCATGCTTTGCAGGATATCAAGATCATTATCAGATATCTTATGATGTTCAAGCAAGGTAGCCTTGATCCATTCTAACAGTCCTGACCAGTAATCAGTTCCCACCAGTATAACAGGGAAGGGTTTAATGCGGTGTGTTTGAATAAGCGTAACAGCTTCAAAGAGTTCGTCCATGGTGCCGAAACCGCCTGGCATAATAATATAGGCAGTGGCATATTTCACAAACATAACCTTGCGGATGAAGAAATATTTGAACTCAAGCTTGATATTTGAATAGTCATTTGGTTTTTGCTCAAACGGAAGGACAATGTTCATTCCAACAGAGGTGCCTCCTGCTTTTAGAGCCCCTCTGTTTCCCGCTTCCATGACGCCCCCCCCTCCGCCGGTTATTACAGCAAAATTGCTTTTGACAAAAAGAGTCGCTATTTCTTCGGTTTTCTTATAGATTGGATCATCTTCTTTAATCCTGGCTGAACCGAAAATAGTCACTGCAGGGCCAATATCGTGAAGCCTCTCAATGCCTTCAACGAATTCTCCCATAATTTTAAACAGACGCCATGCTTCGCCTATTTTAAAATCGTCAATTATAAATTGTTTTTCCATTCAACTCCCGTATAAAGATTTATCGTAACCGTTCAATCTTCATTGCCCTCTAACCGTGAACCGTGAACCGTGAACCGTGGAACTTTGAACCTGATCAGTTATAGTTTATCCTTATCAGCATCCAGCCGATACTTAGACCCCTCACGCCTCACCATTAAATCCAATTATGACTTTACCTCTGTCCACAATAATCGGGACTTTGCGTCTCCCATCGGAATATTTCAACATAGTATCAAGCTTGCCGGCATCAGACAGCACATCAATATATTCCACATCGTTACCGTTTTTTATATAGGCTTCACGAGCCGCTGTGGTATAAGGTCAGGTATTCTTTCCAAAAATCAATACTTTTTCTTCCATGACCAATTCTCCCTTGAAAAATAAACTTATCATTTTGTGCATTTTTAATAATCGCATTGTATACATTCCATAAGAAGGTTTTTAAGCTTCTTATGAAGAACTGAGTATGAAAAGCAAGTTTTGGCTATTTCATAGTTGTGATCAACCATTTTCTTCCGAAACTTTTCGTCTGCAAGAACTTTTTCAACCTGCATTATTGCCTTATCTGTTATATAGCCATTAATTTCAATTACAGAAAATCCCTTTGGTTTAATATCCATTGCGTAAATCGAATAAGCATTAACCATTATTGGTTTTCGGAAATATATTGCTTCAAGAAAAGCATTGCCAAAGCCTTCAAAATCTGAAGGATAGGTAACAAGATCTGCATAAGGGTAAATGTCATTCAGGGTATAAATTTTCTTCCCTGATTCAGTGAATCCTCTTTTTTCATTAATGATATCTGAAACAAAAACAGTATCAACGCCCATCAGACAAGCATATTCTTTTACTCTGCATTCGTAAGCATAACCTTCATCACCTGAAGCATGTGAAATAACGAGTTTGGCTTTTTTTCCCAATCTGTTGATAATCTCTATTGCAAGCTCAATTCGTTTGCGCTTAACAACTCTGGTGGGCTGTAGAATAAATAACTGGTCGTCTTCGACTCCAAGGGCCTTTCTCACGTCAGATGCATAATCATCAACTGGTTCAGGCGGATTATCAAAGTCCATGACATTAGGGATGATGGTTGGAGAAATACCAGTTCTAAGACTTAACTGGTTATTAGCAGAAGAGTTGATCACCACGTGCTGAATTTGCGGCAGATGGGGAGGAAAGGCCATATTAAGGTATTCCCATACAGCGTTTCTCATAAAAGCCTGTCGTTCCCAAAAAAAATCGTGATGATGGGCAATTGTTGAGATGCCTGTTTCAGATATAAATTCTGCAATGGCTATGCCGAGAGGTATATTAAGCGGTATTGTCAGGCAATTTTCAGCTACCAGAAGATCAATTTTGAACTGCCGGATGAAGTTATAAAGATGTTTCTTTAATCTCAGTCTGAGTTCATGGATTCTCTGTGATACATCGTCGCTTCGTTTTTTCAATCTAAAGCAGTTCCGATGGATTTCCCGTATGTCAGGATGTTTAAAATGAGCTTCAGAAACTATGTATGAACGCTCTGGTGCACGATCACACTCACCGGCAAAATAAAAACATGTAAATCCATCTTTTTCAAAAAAGTGAGCCCATTTTGATGCTTCAAGGGAAACGCCGTCTGTCCCGGCAAGGCGGGTTGAAATAAATCCAACATTTTTCGGTTTGCTGGCGAATAAATTGCAAAAATCTTCTTTTTCAATTTTAGTTTCATCTTTTTCTATATTCATGTCAGCTATATCTCCTGATATCGAAAACAATCTACAGTATGATCATTTACCATTCCTGTTGCCTGCATAAAAGCATAACATATTACCGGGCCTGCGAATTTAAACCCCCTTTTTTTTAAATCAACGCTCATAGCCATTGATTCCTTTGTTTTTGAAGGAATTTCGTTTTGATTTTTCCATGCGTTCTTTATTGGTTTGCCTTTAGTGAACTGCCGGATATATGCATCAAAACTTCCGAATTTCCTTTGAATGTCAAGGAATGCTCCGGCGTTTTGAATGGCGGCTTCTATCTTAAGTCTATTTCGGATAATTCCTTTGTTGGATAAAAGCTTTTTTATTATAGCTGAGTCGAATTTTGCAACAATTTCCGGGTCAAAATTATTAAAAGCTTTTCTGTAGTTAGGGCGTTTTTTTAAAATGGTCAGCCAGCTTAAACCTGCCTGCGCTCCTTCAAGTATAAGTAACTCAAACAATTTTCTATCATCATGCAAAGGAATTCCCCATTCGTTATCATGGTACTTTATATAAAGGGGGTCACTCCCCGCCCACTCACATCTTGTCTTCATAGTTACCAGAATCCGTCAAGGCCTCTTAATCCGTTCATATAAAGACGCCCGCTTGCTTCAAACATAGAGTAACTTGTGAGTAAAATGGGCATATCATAGGAACTTGCAAGCTCTATAATGTTTTCATTTGGTTTCTTTCCTCTTACAAAAACAACTGCAACAATTCCGGCAACTTTAGCTGTCTGTATAACCTGCTTTGTGGTTATGCCGGTAAGCAAAACCGAGCCTTCCGCCAGTGAGGACAAAATATCATCCATCAGATCCGATCCTCCACCAGCTACTATTGTTTTATCGAGCTGATCATCTCCAACAAGCACAGTCGCCTTTAATATATTTCTAATTTCAGATATTTTCATATGAAATATTAGTCCGTATTTAATATGAATAGAAATTGGAAATTTGGCCTTCATGCTTTTGTACTGTTCTTCCCAATTTCTAATTTCCAATTTCAAGTTTCAAGCCGTGAACGGCTACTAATATTTCATAATAGTTGCAAGCTGTCAACGATATCGTCAGGCAGATATATGCTCAGGTGGATAGGCTGAAGTCCGAAGGCTGAAGCTTCCTGCCAGCCTTCCACCTGAGTAGTTGCAACATATTTAGTAACCGTTCACGGTTTACAGTTATTGGTTCACGGTTGAAAAAACAGAAGGTAGAGGAAAATTATGGGGTCCTTTATATTTATGAAAAAACTGTGAACCGACAACCGTGAACGGTTACCATATTTATATGATTTCGGATGCTTGACTGAAAAACAATGTTGAATTATATAGGGTAGGATTGGGGAGCAGAGAACATTGTTAGAAATTCTGCGGTTCAAAACAAATGGAAATTCGGGTTGGGAGAATTGGTATGAAAAGTTATAAGCTCAGGGCAGTTGAGACGGCAGAATACTTGAAAGCTCACATTGACAAGTCCCCTGAAACAGGCATTCTCACAGGGACAGGCCTTGGAAATAGTTTGGGCTCACTGGATGTTGATGTGTCATTTAATTACAAGGATATCCCTAATTTTCCTGTTTCGACAGTTCAGGCACATTTGGGGAAGCTTCTTTTTGGCAGCTTGGATGGAAAATTTGTTATCGCCATGCAGGGCCGGTTTCATCTTTATGAGGGCTACTCGCCGACTGATGTTACCTTTCCAGTAAGAGTTATGCAGGAACTTGGTGTTAAGATCTTGATCCTTTCCAATGCAGCCGGAGGACTTAATTCTGACTTTAAAGCCGGGGACATAATGATTGTCAAAGACCATATTAATCTTACCGGCTCAAATCCTCTTGTCGGGCCCAATGAAGACATCTGGGGTATTAGATTTCCTGACATGAGCAGAGCATATGATGAAAAGCTTGCTTTGCTTGCGGAAGATGCCGGGGCCAAGGCAGGTATAAGAATACAGAAAGGTGTATATGCAGGCTTAAAGGGGCCGTCTCTTGAAACTCCGGCAGAAGTGCGTTTTTTAAAGACCGTAGGTGCGGAAGCTGTTGGTTTTTCAACAGTTCAGGAAGTTATTTCGGCCGTGCATGGAGGAATGAGGGTGCTATGCCTGTCGACAATTACCAACATTAATGATCCTGACGAGCCTGTTCCTGCAACGATTGAAGAAATTATCAGCGTGGCGGAGAAAGCTGCTCCCAGTCTTGAAACGATAATTAATAAGGTGATAACTTGTTATGAATTCATCTGATATATTGATTTTAAATGGAACATTGCTGACTATGGATTCAGGGGGTACTCAGTTCAAAAACGGTGCTGTTGCCATAGAAGGTGAAAAAATTGTTGCTTTAGGGTTTGCTGATGATTTTTCATCATGGAATGCATCACGCATTATAGATGCCCGTGGAGGCATAATTATGCCAGGGCTTGTTAATGCTCATACTCATGCAGCAATGACATGTTTCAGGGGCATTGCAGATGATCTTCCATTGATGACCTGGCTGAATGATTATATATTTCCTGCAGAGGCAAAGCTTGATTATGAAAAAGTTTATTGTGGAGCTCTTCTTGGCTGTGCGGAGATGATAAGTTCCGGGACCACCTGTTTTTGTGATATGTATCTTTTTGAAGATGCTGTAGCCTGTGCGGCAAAATATGCCGGGATACGGGCGGTGGTGGGCGAAGTACTATACGACTTTCCTTCCCCTAATTATGGCCCAATTGAGAATGGCTTTGCATATACGGAAATGCTTATTGAAAAGTGGAAAAATGATTCTCTGATAACTATTGCTGTTGAGCCTCATTCTCCTTACCTTTGTTCGCGGGATCTTCTTAAAAGAGCTTCTTTTCTTGCGAAAAAGAATAATATTCCGCTCGTTATTCATGTCTCGGAAACGGAATACGAAGTCCAAACAAGCAAAGAAAAACATGGCGTTACACCCGTCGGATTCCTTGCGGATCTTGATGTGTTGTCGCCGAATCTTCTTGCCTGTCATTGTGTTATGCTGACAGATGAAGATATTTCTCTTTTGCAGCGTTTTGATGTTAAAGTTTCCCATAATCCTGAAAGCAATATGAAACTTGCATCAGGCATTGCTCCGATACCAGAGCTTTTAAAAGCAGGAGTTTGTGTCGGGCTGGGAACAGATGGATGCGCAAGCAATAATGATCTGGATATCTTCCTGGAGATGGATACCGCTGCCAAGCTGCACAAGGTAAACACTTTTGACCCGACTGTTATGGATGCATATACTGTGCTTAAAATGTGTACTATTGACGGGGCAAGGTCACTTGGGCTTGATGATATAACCGGCTCTCTTGAGCCAGGGAAAAGGGCGGATATTATAATTATTGATACCCACAAGCCCCACCTCACGCCGATGTACAACCCTGTTTCTCATATTGTTTATGCAGTAAAAGGGAGCGATGTCACAACCTCTATTATAAACGGGAAAATAGTCATGGAAGACGGCAGGCTTTTAACTTTGAATGTTGAGGATATAATTGAGGATGTTAAGATTATTGCAGATGAAATAAGAGGCCCGAAACTTGAGTTATGACTTTTGATATTGTTATACACAACGGTACAATAGTTACGGTAAACCCTGATTTTGATATTATTAAAGATGGTATTGTATGTATAAAAAAGGGGCGGCTGGAACGTATTGAACCCAGGAGCGCCAGCTTACTGATTCCAGAGGCAAATGAAATAATAGATGCTAAAGGCGGGA
>Ga0255436_1058_pt1 | contig 17146 bp, 14 predicted proteins | sample ANMaggSSYBR02I10_FD_182655 | JGI IMG/M metagenome (GOLD analysis project Ga0255436, IMG submission 182655) | Sediment cell enrichment communities from methane seep in Santa Monica Basin, California, United Staets - ANME aggregate JGI... | ecosystem: Environmental > Aquatic > Marine > Cold seeps >...
CGGGCAGGCTCCGGGAGCCTTGCACCATATCATTATCAGGGGATCGGTACAATCTATTCCCTATGACCTCCGAAGCTAAAAACGGAGCTTGAAGAGCAGTTAAAGGAAGAAGCGAGATTAAATGTTTTGATTGCTGAGAATTTGGGGAAGGTAAAAGTGTATGGCTAAGAAAAGCAAAAAAATAGAAGTACAAGGCAGTGAAATCACCATTCTTACAACTAAGGAACAAGATTATATTTCCTTAACGGATATGGTACGCAACATTGAGAATGGGCTTTCCCTGATCGAAAAATGTGTGCATATCGGGACGCCCATGAAAATATGCGTTGCATAACATATTAGCATATCGGGACGCCCATGAAAATATGCGTTGCATAACATATTAGAGTGAGGTATGTGATTATTTATGCCAAGAAAAGCATGAATTGACGCGCCAGGAGCATTGCATCATATTATATGTCGAGGGATTGAACGAAGGCGAATATTTTACGACAATGCCGACAGAGATGATTTTGTTAAGCGGCTCAGCGTCATTTTATCAGACACAGCAACGCCATGATATGCCTGGGCATTAATTCCCAACCACTTTCATCTTTTGCTTCGAACAGGTATAGCGCCTATAGCTACTGTGATGCGACGGCTGCTCACCGGTTATGCTGTGAGCTTTAACCGCCGGCATCGCAGACACGGGCACGTGTTTCAGAATCGTTATAAATCCATTTTATGCCAGGAAAATCCATATCTGCTGGAACTGGTTCGGTATATCCATTTAAATCCATTACGGGCAAGGTTGGTATCGGGTTTAAAGGAATTGGATCGTTATCCTCACAGCGGTCACAGCAGGCTGATGACAAAAATCAAGGATCAATGGCAAGATGTGTATACGGTTTTGGCGTTATTTGGCAAACAGAAATATGCTGCCCGAAAAAAATATAGAGTGTTTGTTGAAAAAGGAATATTAGAAGGGAAAAAATCGGAGTTGACCGGAGGCGGACTGATTCGAAGTGCAGGAGGCTGGGGTGTTTTAAAATCATTGCGACGTATGAATGTCCACTTTAAGAGCGATGAACGCATACTGGGAGACAGCGATTTTGTCGAGAGGGTGTGTTATGCAGTGCGACAGAAAAGATGGAACGCAGGTACCGGCTTGAAGCAATGGGATACGACTTTAACACAATTGTTGAAAGAGTTTCCGAGATATTCAAAATAGCTGTCAAGCATATATTATCGCCAGGCAAACAACCGGAACGGGTCACAGCACGCAGTGTTTTAGCTTATTGGTCTGTCAGGGAATTGGGTATTTCAGGGACTAAAGTAGGGGAAAGATTGGGTCTAAGCCAGTCAGCGGTAAGCAGAGCAGTTCAAAGAGGTGAACAATTGGTTTCAGAGCATCGATTATCTCTATACGATACACGAAACGCATAATTACATGGGCGTCCCCCCATTATTTTATGGGCGTCCCCCATTATTTTATTGTTTCTAATTCTTTTTTTATTTCAAGCAGTAATGATTTATTGAGAGCATTAAGAACATCTGGACGATTCAGAGTGAGATAAACAAAATTTTCTTTTCGTTCTGAAATAAGAACTGAATGGGATCGATCAGTCATAATCTATAGATAAGCCTTCGTCTTTGGGGGCATAACGGGGCGCGGGTGAACAGCCCCGGAGTGTGTCTGCTCAATCCGCGCCTTGTTAGCCAATGTCTTCATCATTTTAGCATTTTTTCATATTCATCATGATTTCCAATCCATACCCAATTAAAGTCTTCTCCATCTTCTATTGCAAGAGCTCTGTAGTTTAGACCGATTCGAACTGACCAAAAGGAACCAATCTTTTTGAAATGAAGTGAAGGATGATAAGGATTGTTCTTCAAAAGTTCAAAATTTTCATCAGATGTTTTCCGGATAGAAGATGGAAGCTTGTCAAAGCATTTCCAAAACCGAGAACTCGTTCTATGCATTTACAAAGCCTTTAAATTGTCATTATTCTTTTCATGCAGAGCTTCTTTGGCTAAGAAGTCTAATTTCCCTGAATTTGAGTCCTCTTTAATTTGCATATCCCATATCTCCCAGTCCTTTTTAGCAAACCACTGCCTCAAATTGACATATTCCTGTTTGGGCAATTCTTCAATTTCTTTTTTTATTTCAGCTATCTGTACCATTTTTAACTCCTATTTTTATTTATTGGCTAACCAATTAGTAGATAGTTTCAGTATAACTATCTGGAAATAAAAACTTTACAAAGATTATTTGTAACTACTTAGGTGGATAGGCTGAAGGCTGAAGACTGTTAGGAAAAAGCGCATTTTGAAGCCATGTTTGGTGCAAAAATCAGATGTTTTCGCTAAAGTACGGCAATCCTGCACTTCTGACCCCTTCAGCCTTCAGTCTAAACAGCTTCAGCCTGACTACGTGAGTAGTCACGATTATTTTTGATTTATCATAGTTTTCCAACTACATAACTCCAAATATGAATGTTATGCAGAATATGCATAATTTCATGAAACCAATCCCTTCTGAGATCAAGATCCTTTATGACGTATTTCTGGTCAAAAAAGCAAAGGTTTTCATGTTTTATTAAGAAATTGAAGGACGAGAACTAGAGTGAGCAACAACAAAATCAGGCATTTAATGCGCTTTTGTTTTTTTATGCGGTTTGGTTCAAGTCTATTTAGTTCTTGACGATATGTGGCTTATGTATAAGATAAAAGTCTGGGGAACAGTATTTAACAACGTTAAGGATAAACAACCATGAAACTATTAAAAAACTATTTTCTATTATTAATTGGCTCTATTTTTTTATTATCCTGCGCTACAGTGCCGATCACCGGGAGAAAACAGTTAAGCATTATTCCGGGTTCTACAATGTTATCAATGAGTCTGCAGCAGTATGGCGAATTCCTTAATTCACATAAATTAAGCACAGATCAAAAGCAGGCTCAAATGGTTAAATCTGTTGGAGCAAGAATCCAAAAAGCTGTGGAAAAATATTTTATTGAGAATAATATGTCTGAAGAACTTGAAAATTATTCCTGGGAATTTAACCTTGTTGAAAGCAAAGAGGTAAATGCCTGGTGCATGCCTGGAGGAAAGGTCGTTGTATATACAGGGATTCTGCCGATTACCAGAGACAAAAATGGTCTTGCTGTAGTAATGGGGCATGAAATAGCTCATGCAATAGCAGGTCATGGCAATGAACGCATGAGCCAGGGTCTGGCTCTTCAGCTTGGCGGCATGGCTCTTTCAACAGCTATAGCGCAAAAACCAGAAGCAACCCAACAGCTATGGATGTCCGCTTTTGGTATAGGCGCCCAGTATGGCTTAATGTTGCCCTATAGCAGACTACATGAAAATGAGGCCGACCATCTAGGGATGATTTTCATGGCAATGGCTGGATACGATCCTAATACCACAGTAGAATTCTGGAAAAGAATGGCTCAGGAAAAACAAGGAAAAGCCCCTCCGGAATTCATGAGCACTCATCCTTCTGATGAAACGCGAATAAATAATATTAGGGAATTGATACCTGAAGTTATGCCTTATTATGAAAAATCAAGATAAATTTTTTACAAAACTATCATACCTAAGTTGAGCGATCTTTTGCAAAGAAATGTGCCGAGATCTTGATGCAGCAAGGTTTGCGAAAATCGTAGGCATACCAATGGATATGTCGAGACTTTTTGCAAGTCCTTGATGCGCAAAAGATTGGTAAAGATCGAGTAAAAGATTGCTCAATTTAGGTCATATTATGGAGAAAAAGATATATGTCTAAACCGAACAATACAAATCCCGAGACTTCATCCGACTTTATACGAAATATTATTGCCGAAGACATTAAGGCAAACAAAAACGACGGCAAAGTGGTCACCAGATTTCCACCGGAGCCTAACGGCTATCTGCATATCGGCCATGCAAAGTCAATATGTCTTAATTTCGGTATTGCAGCCGAAAACAATGGAATATGCAATTTAAGATTTGATGATACCAATCCGAGCAAGGAAGATGTTGAATATGTGGAATCAATAAAATCAGATATCAAATGGCTTGGATTTGACTGGAGTGACAGGCTTTTTTATACGTCTGACTATTTTGAGCAATTGTATCAGTTTGCCGTTCAATTGATCAAAAAAGGCAAAGCTTACGTCTGCAACCTGAGTCCAGAGAAAATAAGAAAATACAGGGGTACTCTGACGGAACCGGGAATGGAAAGTCCGTATCGTTACCGCTCAGCCGAGGAAAACCTTGATCTGTTCGAGCGCATGAGAGCAGGAGAGTTTGAAGACGGCTTTTGTGTTCTCAGGGCAAAAATTGATATGTCAGCACCCAACCTGATTATGAGGGACCCTGCTCTGTACCGTATCAGGCGTGTTTACCATCACAGGACAGGCGACAAGTGGTGCATTTATCCCATGTATGACTTTGGCCACTGTCTTTCAGATTCAATGGAAGGTATCACTCATTCCATCTGCACGCTGGAATTTGAGAACAACCGTTCTTTGTATGACTGGCTTCTTGATGAACTTGAAGTGGAATGTCATCCACAACAAATAGAGTTTGCCCGCCTCAATCTCAGTTACACAGTGTTGAGCAAGAGAAAGCTTGTGGAACTTGTAGAAAAGGGACATGTCAATGGATGGGATGATCCTCGAATGCCCACGCTTTCCGGCTTGCGGAGACGCGGCTACACACCCGAGTCAATACGCAATTTCTGCGACCGCATTGGTGTTGCTAAAAGAGACAGTATGGTCGATATGGCCCTGCTCGAATATTGCGTCCGGGAAGATCTGAACAAACGAGCCCCACGCGTAATGGCGGTGCTTCGTCCCCTTAAGGTGGTCATTGACAATTATCCTGAAGACCTTGTGGAAGAGCTGGACGCGCTTAACAACCCGGAAGATCCGAGTATGGGGACACGAAAGGTTCCTTTCTCTCGCGTATTTTATATAGAACAGGAAGATTTCCGTGAGGACCCGCCCAAAAAATTTTACCGGCTGGCGCCCGGCCGCGAGGTACGTCTGCGATATGCGTATTTTATAACATGCGTGGAAGTGGTAAAGGATGAGCAGACAGGTGAAATTATAGAACTTCACTGCACATATGACCCAAAGACAAAAGGCGGTGACTCCCCGGACGGACGAAAGGTTAAGGCAACTCTGCACTGGGTCTCTGCTGCTCACTCAATAGAAGCAGAAGTGCATCTTTATGATTATTTATTTAATATTGCAAATCCCAGTGACAAAAAAGAAGCTGAAGATTTCAAGGATTGTTTGAATCCAAACTCGCTGGAAACCCTGACCTCATGCCGAGTTGAACCAAGCCTAAAAAAAGCCGAGCCTGGAAGCAGATGCCAGTTTGAAAGACTGGGCTATTTCTGTGTTGATTCTGTTGATTCATCTGAAAGCAAACTGGTATTTAACCGAACGGTAACCCTGCGCGATACCTGGGCAAAGATACAAAAAGCCCAGAAGAAGAAATAAATGCTGATTATCTCTGTCTTTATCGTCTATAAATATTTTGCGACGCTCAATAATATAATTTTCATAGGCGTCTCGCTGGATGTCCCGCACTTCCTGCCGTTCATCAACTCCATATGGCTTCAACCAGGCCGCTGGTGCGGATTGCCCTGTCGCTTGTTAAAATAGGTGCGTTGAAGTATTTCGCAGTAGATATAATCAAACGGTCAAAAATATCCGGGAAAGCTATTTTTTCCGCAGACTTCACAATCTCGGTCGTCAAGTCAGCAATGGAATAGTTTGCGGAATCATTGATAATGTCTAATGTTTCTCCAAGATTAATCCTGATCCGGTTCTTCTCGGAAAGATAGAGAATTTCAACCAAAGAGATCGTTGAAAGAAATAGATGATGGTCTCCTTCTTCTACACCCTCCAAAATACTTCTTGCCTTTTTACCTATACGCCCCACCCCGGAAAAATGCCGAATAACCGTAACTGTATCCGCAAGATAATCCATCGGTTATTTTCCTTTTTTTAAAATGGATTTTGAAATATCTTTTCTGAGTGACTTGATCTCTTTTTGAACATCCACTTTTTCAAAACCTTTTCCAGCCCATATGCCTTTCATATGGATATTTTTCCTTCCCTCCCTCTTGTCGCGCGATAGTAGAAAACCAACGAAATTATTCACTTCATCCAGCCTATAACCTGGAAGTCGTGATAGCTTTCTTTTTATCTCAACTAATTTTGCTCCTGTATTTTGCATTGAAAATCCTCCCTTTGCTCCGCTCTTTCCTTTCTATTCAGTAAAAACTTGCGTTCATGAAAGTAGATAACCTGCTATAACAACTGATATTTATGTTTTTTAGCGATCTTTTCTCCTCTATTTGCAGCATATCCTACTCCTGGCTGACTCATTCCTAATTGTTTCGCTAAATCTGTTCAGCTTATTCCCAATTCTCGAACAGACCAATAACAGGTCCGAATTTGCCCTTAATTTGGTCCGACAAGAACTTGTCCCCTCCGATTTAATCAATTAGAATCTTATGTTGATAATTGGTACATCAATCCTTTCCCGTGCAACACAGACACCATCTTTAATAATATAACAGTCAACATAATGGGGTCCATGGAATTTGCTGTTTTCTTTTCTCTTTTTATAACCTTTATCAAAAGGATATCGACCCAATTTTTATCTCCAAGAACAGCGATAAAAATACCAGTTGTTGTTAAAACAGATAAAACAATTTGAGCAAGTTTAATTCTGCTATTTTTCTTAGCAAGTATATCAGCGCATTTCTCTTGGGTTTTGTGAGTCCAGACAACACGGCCATAGCATTCCCGTATTTGTGCTTCGAGAAGTTCATTTTCCGAATGTTGATTCACATTGCCTCCAGTCTATCTTTTAAAAAAGACAGCTCAATATTTACAGCAAAGATATTTGCGGGGTCAATTATGTTGTTTGAAATTAGATACTCCGCTGCTTGCGGCGGGGACTTTTTATTTCCTATTCGTATTTCTCTAAAATCTTTGCAAATAGTGATTTTGGTATTTGCTTCTGTGATACTTTGTTTAGAATTTTGAAAAATTTCCGGCAAAATTTCTTACATTCATCTTTATTATCATTAGCCCATTTTTTATAAGCAATATTGTTCATTTTGCCCCAAAATGGACTTTGCGTTTTATACCAATTTTTATACCACTTTTTTGCTTTTTTTGACGTCCTTGGTTTTGGCGGGGTTCCTTCTTTGATTATAGCAACTTGACGGTTATAAGAATTAGATTCAGCATTGCATTTATTCCAAAATTTGTGCTTATCGTCGGTATCTTTTAAATTATTATATAGAAGAGTTTCTGGACGACTCTCGCCAGGCAGAAAAAGAATATTTTTATGAGCTTTAAATTCTTTTTTTACATCTCCATCAGGGATAAATATAACATTCTTGAGTTCAGGAACTTTTGTTGACAGAGCAGCTAAATTTTTTAGTGAACCGGCATCAAAGCTTTTCATTTCAACACGATTCAAATATTTGCTAAGGCTGTTTCCAACAATGCCAAAAAACATATTCTTGCCTACGGAATCTTCAAAAAATATAGAAACTTTCCTTATATTTTTCTTTGATGCTGGTGTCGCCTCAACATTTAAATTGTTTTTTATCTCCTTCCATGTGGTAAAGTCACTATCAATAATATTATTCCCGTTTTTTTTCAAATAAAGAACTTTTATACTTTCTTTAAGCCTTGAGTGAAATACATGTTCAAGCAAATGCATTGAGTGAGTAGTGGCAATTATTTGAAGATTTAAGTCTTCAGATACCTCAACAAGTGTTTCAACTACTCTTATCTGTGCCACTGCGTGAAATGTTGCATCCAGCTCGTCAATTAGCAATACACCACCCTGATATTTATCGCCAAGTTTTGATTTGAGGTACCTAAAAGAAAGAATTGAAGTTAATATCTGTCCAAGATTGTCTTGTCCGGCAGAGCAACTCTCGCTATTATAATCTCTGCTCGATGTGCCGATGAAATCCTCTTTGGAACTAATTCCTGTTTTTAAAAATTCTGTTGTATTGTCATGCTCATCCAGTATTAGGATTTTGTTATATTTTTTGATATACCATTCTTTGTCCTCATCTGTAATCTTTGGAGTGTCCTTCACATCAAGTTTTCTGAGCAATGCTAATGGCCAAAGTCTATTCAACCCTAAATATATTACTGGGTGAGGAAAGTTTCCTTCGCCAGCTTCTTGGCTAGCCCCAGGGCCCGCAACAAAACGAATTCTTTCTTTACCACCCTTGTCTTTTCGTTTTGTTGCACGGACAAAAAGGCCATTCTCAAAAACAGGCGAGTCTCTGTTTATGCAATTTCCGGAAAGATGAAGACGGTATGAGTATTTTTTAGGTGACCTATCGTGTTTTCTTGACAATCGAAAAACATCTTCGCAGTCATAAAAAAAAGCAGCACCTGTTATGTCACGATGTTTCGCAAGGTTAATACCATGATAATTATTTGTATATGTGGAATTGTCTGGAGAACCCGCGGTTTTTCCTTGGTGAACACCAAATGAAAAAGGTTGGCACAGCATTCCGAGAAGCGTTGACTTGGATGTGCCATTTTGTCCGGCAATCAATGTAATGTTTTTGCCTATCTCAAACTCTACATCTTCAAAATGTCTAAATTGTTCAATTGAGATTTTATCTATTTTTACATGATCATTCTCTGCAGAATTCATACTTATTCCTTTTAACTCTAACAGCCTGTAAATATTTTGGCATTGTAAGATTACTGATAATTAGCTCTTGCGCTATCGTCTTCTTCGACAAAGAATACCGTAAATTTCTTATGTAAATTTGAAATCCAGTGTAAAGTTTTGTTATTTCTGGTTGATTGTCATAGGAAAGCAACCAGGGGAATGAACAATTTCGTATATGGTGACTGAGTTCTTCGTGGTCATCATGACGATAGTGGTTAAAATAGAGCAACTTTCCTTTCTGGAAATAAGGAGGGTCGAAATAAATCAAGAACTTCCGATTCCTGTGTTTTTGCTTGAGATTTTTTATAAATTCAACCGCATCAAGGTTATAGGTTTTGATTACATCTTTTCGGTTCGCAATTTCTCGAATTTTCACCTCAAGTTTTTCTTTATTGAACCTTGCATCAATTTTGTATTTACCGTTTTGTTCGAGACCTCCAATTGGGTTTGCAAGCAATATCCCAGCTCTGTTACAACGATTAAGAAAAAAAGTAGCAAATCCAAATTGCAGGATGTCATCAGGTTTTGCATGATAGATTTCACGCTGTTTACGCCACTCGTTTACAGTTATAGGAGTGCAATGCATAAGGTGAAGAAACTCTTCTGTATTATCAAGAATTGAGCGCCAGAAAGAATATATCGCCGGATCAAGGTCGTTTAGAAAAATAGACTTCACGTTTCCACTTAGCAGCAAAGTTATCGCTGCACCAGCTCCTCCAGCAAAAGCCTCTACAAATGTACAGTTTGATAAATTATTATTATCAATGACAGACATTAACATTTCTGCATATGTTGTTTTGCCACCAGGGTAGCGTAATGGACTCGGTGTTACAGGCATTTTAAATTTCCTGAATTTCTCTGTAAAAACTAATGAAATAATTATCTATAAAGTAATTATGCAAGTGTTCTATCTAACACGACAACCTGCCGCAAAATGCGTGGTACAAAACTTTTAGAAATCTGCGGCTTTGAAGCGCGGGAAAGACTTAAAAAAATCGTCGAGGTTTTGCGGTCAGGCTAATTGCATTATTCGCCCTTCATTTGCTCTTCACGCTGCTTTTCTCATGCAAAAGGTTTGCGCCATTTCTTCAATAACTTCATTCAGTTTGTCTTCAAAAAGTGCATTAACGCTGTCAAAATTACCAATTATGCCCTCATAAACCGGATTGCCAAAAATAGTAGTCGTGTCTATTTTGCCATAGCTGTTGATATTAGAAGCAAATATGTCTTTGATTTTTCTTAATACTCGTACTTGCTCGTCATTATAAACAGATGATGCAATATAGCTTTCATAACCTTTTTTTATCCTTTCTAATGGCGTTGGTACTGATTTAACCCCTAATACATGAAGAAAAAAGTCCCATGCCGTACCACCTGGATAATCATAGATTTTTTGCAGTTGGCCTTCATCCATATAAATTTGTGGTTTCCTGATAAAATCAATAACATTATCTATATCTTTTTGTGACGGTTCATAATCTTCTTTTTCTATTAATTTTTTCTTGATAGCTATGATATCTGGGTTATCAGTACCCTTAACCTGTTCCTCGAATATTTTTTTTGCCTCCTCAATAGGAATATTATCAATGATTTCAACTGCTCCTTCATGAACACAAACCCGTTGAATCAAGTTAGAAGGGTCAGGGTTATCGACTATAAACCAGTCACCCTTTACCCCTGTTTCTCCGCCCCCACCGCCTTTAACGCCCCTACCTTTGACAACTTTTTTATTTTCTTTTGGCGATCCTTTTCCGTTATCTTCCATACGCTTGCAAAGCCCAACAAAATCAAATACCTGAAAGCTGAATTTTCCAGTCTTTGAATCAAGGCGTGTTCCCTGGCCAAGCATCTGAATATATTTGCCGACTGATTTAGTCAGAGCGGAAAAAGCGATATAACGGACACAGGGGATATCAACCCCGGTACTCATGATATCAACGGACACCGCAATATAAGGCTTTTGATAAGGTTTTTTAAACCAGCCTTTAAGAGCGCGATTCAACTCCTGATTTTCTGAAATAATTGATTCCGCATAACGGGGATTGCTGCTTCCATTATCATCGAATACTTCATTAAGCGCTTTGGCTAACATCAAGCAATGAGGCTGACTCACACCAAAAAGAATAATTTTTTCTCCGTATTCTGTACGGTTGCGGATTTCCTCTGCAATACGTTTAGCAGTCTTTTCGGTAAGATATTTTCGGTTTAACTGTTCCAGCTTAAGTTTTTTGGCAGTATCCAGTTCAATTTTTTTCCGTTCGTCTGGATCAAGTACATAATCAAATTCAATACCTTCTTCCTCTGCCATTTTGGTAAGATGCGTTTTGATCTCTTCAACCTTGTATGGCGCAAGAAAGCCCTCATCAATTCCACGATCTATATTATAATGATATGTTGGTTCTCCGCTCTCACAACCAAAAAGTCTGTATGTGTCCAGAATTGCAAGATCATCGTCAGGCACTTTTGTTCGATCTTTGGCAACGGCAAAACGGGGAGTGGCAGTCAACCCAATCCGGGGACAAAGAAAATGATCAAAAATAATTCTGCGGTTCAGGTTGATTGACCTGTGACACTCGTCCACAATCAGGAGATCATAAAAATTTCCTGGTATTCCCTGATGGATTATTTCCAAAGTATCAATAACAACAATATGAATATCCTTGTTTTTATGGGTTTTGTAATTGGACGTAGTAACCCATGCCGCATTATATGTTGGACTGATGAGGCTGAAACCGTCATCACGGGCCTGTTCAGCAAGCAGACGGCGGTCAACTACAAACAGAATTCTTCGGGCAAGTCCATGTTCCAGCAAGGCTTTACAAAGTGCAACAGCCACACGAGTTTTGCCTAACCCGGTTGCCATGTGAACAAGCATTTTCTGCTGTCCGTTCTTTATTGCCGCCAATAATGCTTTTATGCAATCAGTCTGATAGTATCTTTCTTTGCCTATATTTGGGTCAAAACCACCGGCAATGGTTGTATCAATGACAATATTCAGCTCCTGTTTGCGTTTTTTCTCCTGTTCAATCTTGATTTTTACTTCTTCCACAGAAAGGAAAGAATTGACTGTCCTGAATTCACCTGCATCCAGACCGCGCCATGCCATATCATAAAACAGATTACGTTCTTTGGAACAGGCATAGAGAAAGCGGGGTCTGAGAATTTGAGAGTAAAGCAAGCGGAGTTGAGGAAGGGCTTTTTTAGGGTCTTTGAGTTTGTTTTCAATGACAATCAAAGGGGTGCAGTGCATGTCCTGAAGCACGATATCCGGTTTGATTGATTTACGGCCTTGAAAGCGTTCCTGTTGTTCGGGAGTCAGGGAGTATTGTGGCTGATAGAGCAGAGTATCGCCAACTTTCCAGCCGTGGTTGTCGGTCAGCTCTTTTATGACCCTCAGGTCAGTTGCGGTGGCTTCGTTTTCGTTAATTGTTGCTGTCACCATGTTATTCATTCCATATGCTGTTAACCGCACTTTTAATATCTTTTGCTCGTCTTTTTGATATTTCAAGAAGGGATTTTATAGTGTTCACTTCATTGTCTAATTGAGCAACGATATCTTCTTGTTCTTCCAATGGTCTGTAATCAATTTTCACAGCAGATAATTCATCAGCATTGATATTGGCTTGGCCTCCTGCTGGTTTTGCAATACGGCGAAACATTTTTCTGTATTTTGGTGAAGCGAAAAGATATTTTAGATAATTAGGATCCAGTTCTGGAGTAAGACGAAGCCGAATAAGATATCCAGCCCAAGAAATTTTACTGTCAAAGTCAGCAACAGTAGATTTACCTACTAAATCAATACTATTTGTTCTGTTAAAAAGAAAATCGCCTTTTTGTAAAAAACGTGATTCTGGCAAATCATTGTCAGTATATTTCATGTCATCTAAGTTCCAAAAACCACGGTCATCTAAATTATTCATTCTAATTACAGGAATAGCCCCCTCATCTTGTAGCTTTGTTGAAATGCCATAAAGTGAATCAATAATAAAATCACCTAATAGTTTTTTTTCTACACTATCAGGGAGTTGCGGGCGCCAAGCTGTTGAGACCATTTGTGATTGCGCAACAAATGAACTGAGAGATTGTATTTTGCGAATAATATCCCCCTGTTTATCTTGAGGAGGCAACGGTATCTCCCAATCTTCAAGATATTTATACTTGAAATTCATCCGCACTCCGCCATGAGCCTTGTCATTGACATATGCAAGAAACTGCGGTGATTTAAAAAGAGCCATCAGATATTCAGGATGTAATTCTGTTTCATCCGTGCCAAAGATATTATATGCCCCGCTGATAATCTGATTATCATAATCAAATTCATTCAGCCCTATAGAACCTACATTGACACGATATGGGTTGTAACAAAACTCTTTCGGCTTAACCTTGAAGTATGCCTGTTTAATTTCTCTGCCATATTTCGTTTCATTAAAAAATATGCCATCTGTATTGGAAACTCCCAATACCCGGAAGCGTGTTTCAGGAAAATTCTGTGGTTTAATTTTGCCAGTATTTTTTATGAGATATTCTCCAAGTCTTACCCTTGGATATTTTGCGCTGCTTTCAATAATCTTTTGCAGTTCTGCAAGATGATTATTTTGTTTCAGTTCTTCTACTGAGAAACGACCAAGGTACTGGCGAACAATATCAAACTCCAAGCCATTTTGAATATCAAAGTATGCGAGTGTGTCGTGGGCGTTGTCAGGAGAACATACCTGAAGTCGGTCAAATTTCTCATCAAGACTTAATAGGTCGCTATGATTTTTATCGCCGGTAAAAAAAGAATTCCACTCATCTATCTGCTGTTTGGATAAATTACTTCGATAATTTCCTAAATTGAACGAATAGAGATGCGCCTTTTCAATACGCTTGGCAATTTCATTAAGCGTTTTCGATCTCCAGATTTCCTCATGCTGGGCAAGTTTGCTGTCGAATTCCAGTTGGTCAATTTTGCCGTCTTTAAGCTGTTTTTTTATTTTCTTTTCTAGCTTGCGATTTTCTCTGGCAGCCTTGGCGGAAAATTCTTTTTGCGTATCCTGTTCAATGCGTTTTTTTATACGAGGATCAAGAACCCGAATCCATTCCGCCGTAATGCTGAATGAATACTTTGTTTCCGGCGGCGTTTCCTCTTTTCTGACATACGAATCATAGAGCTTTAAGGCATCAACAAGCTGACAGCCTTTTTGGGGCTGGCGGTTAGTTCCCATTGTATAGCCGTCATTGGTCACCTTGTAAAACCATACATTATCTGTCCTGCCGCCTTTTTCAAAAACCAGAATAGATGTTTTAGGACCTACTCCGCCTTTACTGACAAAAACGCCCTGTGGAAGGCTGATAACGGCTTTAAGGCGAGACTCATCAAGAAGCATTTTGCGAAGCGCCCGCGCACTAGTTTGGTCCCAGGTCAAAAATCCTTCAGAAACCACAACAGCGCAAATTCCACCACTGGCGAGACTGTCCAGCATGAGCTTTACAAAAAGAAGTGTTGTTTCCGCCTCACGAGGATATTCTTCCCATATATTGGAATAAGCTTCCTGATCTCTTTCTGCTCCAAATGGCGGATTGGCAAGAATAGTGGTTTTGCTGTTACCATGTTCGGCAGCATTAAACAGCGCGAGGGAATCACCCTGAACAATGTTGGATGGGTTCAATCCTCTGATATAGAGGTTGATAGCGGCCATCTTCCGTATTACGCCAAGATATTCCGTGCCGGAGATCCCACTTCTGTAAAAAGAAATGGCCTGTTCCGCTGAAGGCATGGGCGCATCTTTACCGGTAAAATAATTTTTAAAATACGCCGCTATTTCAGGATGGGCTTTAGGGCCTGGCCATAGCCCATCACGTCTTATTGCTTCGGTAACATAACCCCATGAATCGAAAAGAAAGCCTCCTGTTCCACACGCTGGGTCATAAATTGAATCAGAAAAAGAAGGTGCCGCTACACCAACCATAAACTGCCTGACATGATCTGGCGTTCGGTGCAAGCCAAGGTCTTTGGTGCCGCCGGTTTCAGACAGGGCAGACTCGATAGCATCCCCAAGTAAATCAGTTTTTAGTAATCGTTCTTCGTTTATCTCGCTGACCAGGCTAATGATCTCCTGAAGATTTCCACTTTTGACATTATTTGTAAAATTGGAGTTTTTAAAAACCTCCCCTATTAAAACAAGCTGGTCGAGAACTTTCTGAGAAAGATTGGTTTTTTTATAAACTTTCCGGGCATGAGGTAAAATACCGGCATAAAAAGGGAAAAACTTTTCATTAATAGTTGGCAATAACTGTTTATTAGAAACTGTATATAAAGAGGAAAACAGAAGATCGTCATTAGGTTCCTTGAATAAATCACGCAACTGCCTAAATTCTTGATCTTGCTTCAGTTTTACTTCAAATATCCGAAGCAGGAGCAATTCTATGATATATTCGACTCGCTGAACAGGAGTGCCAGCAGGACGAAGTTTGTTATGAAGTTTTTTTAAAGTATTATTTGTGTCGCTGTCTGCGTAATGAACTGTTGACCTTGCCATTTATGATTTTACCTTTTTTGTGTAATGCTTATCAAAAACCGTAAAGACTGCCCGACTGTACCAATCTTTTTTCGCACTTTTAGGATTATCATAATCCAGTTTTTTGGTCATGCTGTATTTGGGATTATTCAATAATGATCTCCTTAGGTTGTGGAACGCCGGAACCACTTTAAAATTTGAATACCTTTCTCTGCATTCATCAATCAACTTTTGGTATTCAAGTGGATATCTGTCCTTGAACTGTTGTTCAGTAAGTTGAATTTTGGTGGCATCAGGATCATTAGACAACTGGACATTGATTGCATCTTTCGCTTTTGACCGAGTAAACTTGATGTCTACATTCACCGAAACTGAATATGGCCTGTCGGGATCGGATTCAGAATCCAGAGAATTCAAATAGCTTAATATATTTTTTTCTTCCTTATTCCTTCTCATTCGCTTAAAATATTTGTACTTTGTTTAATTTCCAGCCTAGTATAGGTTGCAGCGTTCAAGCCCAGCCGTTCTAAAATATTAATTTGCAATTGTGATAAAAGAGTTAGATGCCTTATCACACTATTTTTTGATTCAATTATCGTTAACGTAATCTTTGAAAAAGCTGTTAGAAGTTTTTTACTTGTTGGAATGTCGGTTAATTTCTTAGGATTCTCCGGATGTAAACCTTCTAATTTGCTATCGTCCTTTTTCAGAGAACGCCTGACTACATACTCAATTAAGGTAAGAGTCCTTACTCCTAAAGTTAGAAAATGGGTTATGCCTTTAACCTGATCATTTCTTTTGACAAAAAATGGCGCTATATTCAATCGACTTTTTAACATGTTAAATATACGTTCAACTCTGTATTCCTTGCGATAGCATTTCATCGCATCAATAAAACCAAGTCTCTTTTTGGATACATCGGTTACGTAAACTTTCCAGCCATACTTTTTAATTTCATTTTCTATCTTTTCTTTATTCCTGCTGATATCTGTAATTTGATATCGAATTTTCTCTGTTGTTTTTTGTTCTCTATTTGCGCTGCCCCTGCCTTTTCCGACATACTTGGTTTTAGTTTCCACCTCTTTCTCATAATCATAACTTAAGAAATCTTTTACCTTATGTTTCTTTAAGATTGATTCTACGGCTGTGGTCAATTCAGATTCATCTGTAATCTGCCTCTTGCCCCGACCTCTTGCAGGGGTTAGAGCATATATCTTCTTCTCAGCATTTTGTAGACGTTTTTCTAATCCTTTTTCCTTTTGTTTTGCATAAGCCGGAGAATTTACGATCAATACACGTTCCGTCCATTTTTTCTCTTTTCCATCTATAACCCCTGATTGCTGACGTTCTATCTCATACCCTTTTGCTTTCAGTTCTTCTTTGTTTTTATTGTTGATCACTGTGTATCTTATCAACTTATCTTTTTCGTCTAACAAGAGACCTTCTTCTATCCACTCATCCTTCTTTTTCGCTGTCTCGCCTGTATTAGGCAAAGGACACAAATAGTGTCCTTTGAATCCCTTAATATGCAAACGGTTGTCAAAAGAACTTAATTTACAATCACCTACGTAAAGAACCCCTGACTTTTTAAGAATAGAGTTAATGCGATTTATAACCGGCACATATAATCCATCGTCAGCGTTCTCTCCTGAAACTACATCGGTAGCTAACGGCATTCCAAGGGGATCAAGGGAACCTGTCATTATTTTTATCTGGGGGCGGTTAGGATCATCTTTACTATTGCCAAATTGAAATATTCCCCCTTCCACAACTTTATGGTAACCTGACACGGTTGTAGCATCACATCTGACAATCTTTTTTGGCAGTTCGTATACCTCTATGGAATTTTCGCTCAAATCATTTTCTATTTTAATCCACCATTGCCTGTTACTGAAATGTCTTAGAAGAATAGCCAGCCTGTCATCTGTAAAATCAAGGTTAT
>Ga0255436_1059_pt1 | contig 17088 bp, 15 predicted proteins | sample ANMaggSSYBR02I10_FD_182655 | JGI IMG/M metagenome (GOLD analysis project Ga0255436, IMG submission 182655) | Sediment cell enrichment communities from methane seep in Santa Monica Basin, California, United Staets - ANME aggregate JGI... | ecosystem: Environmental > Aquatic > Marine > Cold seeps >...
TGAAAACAATGGAAATGTTCAAACCTGGTATATTGATACTGATGGGGATATTCCTTATTGGGTCATTAGTAATTGCCAGTGCAGATGAATCCCTGCTGGAAGGTGGAGATAGTTTCAATAATGCCGTTCAAATTGAACCTGGCAGTTATGACTGTAATATTTCAAAAGATAATCCGGATTATTATAAGATAATCAATATTACACCAGGGCAAAAGCTTATAATTAAGGCAGATATCCCTGCGGTAGAGTCAGGTTCAGCTAATAGAAAAATGGAATTATCATTATATGATGAAGAAAATCAACAATTAATGCTCGATGAAGAGCATTTGATTCCTGATGAAATTGGAACATTAACTGTCTTCAGGACAGCAAGTTCTATAAAGTCTTCAAATATTTTCTATTTGAAGATACAGGAAGAAATAAGGACTACTGATGATCCATATTCTTATACACTGTATATCTCAATAGAGGATTATTTTGATGCAGACAGCCAGATAGATGCGGGAAATATTTTTGATACTGCTCTTGAGATCACTCCGGGAGATTATAAAGGCTATTTGGAAATAGATGATGGAGATGATGACAAGGATATATATATAATATCTATGCAAAGCGGTGAGAATCTGGATGTTACAATAACTCCAAAAGGTTATGCTAAGTTTAAGGTTATAATATATGACCAGGATAGAGTAAAAGCATCAGAAGAAATATCTGCAAATAATGGAGCGATAGTCAGAACATCGTATAATTCATCCATTTCACAGGATATTTATCTTGAGATAAATAAGCGGTTGATATCTTCTGATAAAGAATATTCATTAATCCTTACACTTGAAGCTGAAGAGGTTACTGAAACAGAGTCAACAGAATCTGCAACTGAAGAAACATCTACCGAAGAAGCATCTATTGAAGATACATACACTGAAGAAGCATCCGGAGATGATAGCGAAGGATTACCCGGATTCGAAGTAATATTCGCACTGGCAGGACTTTTGACAGTTATATGTCTATTGAAGAGAAGATAAAACATTCTTCTTTTCATTTTAATTTTAAAAAAAGATATCGATTAGCGCTGATTCAACTATATGTCAGCGTTAATTTTTCTCTAATTCTTTTCTCTAATCATTAATCTTTTGATAATACCGGACAATGCAAAGTTCGGGATTAAACTGACAAGGGCACAGGGATAAAAGAGATGTATGACGGATTGATGTCAGGAAATATACTGGCTGTTTATTCCCACTTGCATGCAGCTTCTTACCAGGAGTTCCTGACCAGGTTTGTGGAGGCTTGCTTAAAGTGAGTCAAGCAGGCCGTCCCAAAACTAAAATTCCCATGAAAAAGGAGATCAATTAAGCCTTTAAGCCCCGTCCATGCCACCCCCGACTAAAGTCGGGGGCATCCGTGGGCTGGGGGTCGCGTGTTGGTGTGAGCGCGGACAGATGTGGGGTGGGCGGGCGTATATTTGCCGATGGCGGCGCAGAGTTTGGTTATCATGTTTGGTATATCTGAAGTTTTTGCGATAGCAAAAGTTTGGGCGGGGCGTAGTGAAGCCGGATATACCATACCATGTTATACGCTGTCGGTCGCTTATCATGTTCAGCTTTTCTCCATCTTGATCTTCTCTAAAGCCTCTTTTGCAGCATTTTGAACATTATTATTTCCATCCGTCAGAGCCTGAATAAGTGGTTCTACCGCTCTTTCATCTCCTATCGCTCCAAGAATTTCTGCTGCCCCCCACTGAACATTATTATTTCCATCCGTCAGAGCCTGAATAAGAGGTTCTACCGCTGGTTTTCCTATCTTTTTAAGAGCTTCGGCTGTTGCTATTAGAACATCCTGATGCTCATCTTTCAAAGTCTGAATAAGTGGTTCTACCGCTCTTACATTCCCCATTTCTCCAAGAATACATGCTGATCTCTCCCGAACATCCCTATCCTCATCCTTCAAAGCCTGAATAAGAGGTTCGATTGCCGAGTTCCCTATGTTCGAAATCTCATCCCATTCCTTTTTCGCGATTAGATAATAAGCCCTTTCACTTTTACTTGAGGGTATCCATCCCAACTTATCAAGGGCCCCTGCCACTTCACTCGAAACCCACCACTTATTTTCATCCTTCAAAGCCTGAACAAGAGCGTCTATTGCTTTTTTATCTCCTATTTTTCCAAGAGCTTCTGCTGCTTTCTGTCGAACTTCACTATTTTCATTTTTCAGTGAGAGAAGGATAAATTGTGTGGCTCGTTTATTACCTATATCCCCTAAAATATTGATGGCCGTTGTGTATTTACTATGATTTTCACCTTTGCAAATACTGATAACAGAATCCACAACCACATCCTCACCCTCCTTCGATCTCAGGACCTCTAGCTTATGGTTATAAACTTTTGATGCGATTATTTTTGATATTTCAGCTAAAGAAGCTAACAACACACCCAAAAACATTACAGGTGGTGCAAGTAGGGTAAAAATAAAAGAAATTGAAGGAAAATACATGAGTACTATTCCAAGTATAAGACCTATCACTCCAAGGAATAAAATTCCCAGCCCCCACATTACCGATTCAGAGAAACGCTCCACCCAAACCTTCTGTTGAATTAAGGTTTTAATGTCGCTTTCTATTAGTTCTTTACTATATTCTTCCATTTTTACCCCCATTAAGCCACAACCATTCTTCTAAGCACCATTTCACGCCTCATTAACAATTATAGTCCTCCATCGTATTATAACCTTAAAAACATAGATTCTTATTTTTTTATATATGTATTTATAAGTTTTTATATGTTTAGTAGATCACGACTGCAACCGATTGTTGCTCGAATAACTATCCCCGTACTAACAGTACAGGGTCTTCGTACACTTAAATTGAGTTATTTCCTTTTTCTCCTGGGTTTGGGATATTTTTTATGCAGCTCATCCACTTTCCTGTACAGGTCTTTGGCAATATCTTCATCAAATGTCCCTGAATAATAGTCAATCCGCACAGCAATTGATATTTTGGCAGCCAGCGCCCTTGCGATCTTCCCCCGCAGCCACCAGGGTGACTCTTTGACAAGGGGATGCTGGAATATTACACCGTGTTTGGGTGAAGTGGCATTCCCCCGAAGGTGTTTGAACAATGCTTTTTCAGCCCCAAGTACCTGGATAGTGCTTGAAGGCATACTGGCAAGTTTTTTTGAACTCCCCACAATGCCCAGCAGCCTGGCACCGATATGGGCACCGGCTACGGCTGAAAGGTTGGGAAGGTGATTGTTCATGTATTCTTCGATGTCCAGCGATATCCGGTTCTTGTTGTCATATAACCCGGCAATACTGGCAGCCAGTTCAATTATACTTGTTCCCCATGGTTCCGGCAATTCCATTCCTGATGAGTTCCTGGCCCGCTCCAGGACTTTTTCATCTTCGATGTTCCAGTTTGAAATATCGTTCCTGAGACCATGCCTTGATATGAACCTGGCAAGTGGCTCGCCCTTTAACCTGAGTTCCGGAAAATGCAGGTCATACAGTTCCTTTAACCTCTCAGACAGTGCATTGGTATTTTTGTCAAGGTCATCCAGGGCATCAATGAACCGAATAAGGATATGTTCATCTGATCCGGATGCAGTGACCTGCATCATGGCATATTCTATGTTCACCTCACGGAACAGTTCATCATACTCGTTTTCCGATGCGATAAAACCCCAATCCTTTGCCAGGCTGCATATATCGATCCCGCAGACCTCATTGCATTCCAGCGCCTCAGGTATCTCTTGTAACCGGCCTGCAAGGCTCTTAACATCTTTTTGGTAAAGATCACAGGAATTTATTGTTCCGTCATCAAATGAAAAAATTCCAAACCATGTCCTGACTGAATGCATCAAATATAGAATTATACGGATTATATATATGTATTATCTGTTTCAAGTGGGTCAGAGGAGGTCAAAATCTTCGTCGTCATCGAACTCGATATCCAGGACATCCAACACCCTGGAATGGCCGTTCGCATTATAGCAGCGCCATGAACGCATATTATACGGTGCACCAACAATGATGTGGTAATCTCCTATCCTGGCAAAAAGTGCAAGGTCGGCCCTTGAAGGGTTGGTGTTGGATGATGGGTGGCTGTGGACAGAACCTGCGATACTGAGATTGGGCATCATGTATAATCTCAAAACGGCGCTGACTTGGGATGATTCTGTGCCGGGCAGGAATATCACATCCTTAATGACCCCTTCCTCGGCCCGCATCAACCCTGCAAACTCATTAGGTGCCGATGAACGGGAAACCTCAATAATGAACTCCAGGGTCGACCTGGCTATACCTCTAATATCAGTAATTGCCGGCACCTCCTGTAAAGCTACAGAGTAATACCTGTGATAATATCCTTGTTGAAATCAAACAACTGGCAGGTGTCTTTCTTGTGTATCATTGTCAGGCGTTTATCATTAGTGATCTCACCAATTATGCAGGCTGTAATACCCACTTCTTCGAACAGTTCGATACAGCGACTGGCATTTTCAGGGGCGGCTGTCACAATATATCCGGTGGCAGGATATATCTTGAGCCACTGGATAAAATCCACTCCTTCAGGCACTGGTATCTTTTCCATATCTACAACCGCACCCTTATGACTGGTCTCAAGCAGCATTCCCAGTGTACCAAGGGTGCCTGGGTTGCTGATGTCCTTGCCTGAATTGACGACATGCGCCTCACCTATGGTCTGCATTACCAGGTATTTCTTCCTTACTTCGGCAGGGCTCTTCATTGTAGTGGTGTCCCAGCTGTACGGAGAATTTGGGCCCACCTGGCCTTCCATGTCGTATGCTGCAATGATCACATCCCCGGTCTTTGCGGTATCGCTTCGTATGATGCAGTCCTTTTTAGCTGTGCCCACAATGGCCACAGACAGCGATGTATGTGGTGTGTCAGGATGTAGGTGTCCGCCCACCATCGGGATGCCAAACTTGGAGATGCCTGCTTTGATGCCGTTTAGCAGTTCCAGACATGCTTTTTTCTTGCTGCTGGCAAGTACATTGACCATACCCAGCGGCCTGCCGCCCATGGCAGAGATGTCATTGACGTTGACCAGTACCGAACTGTAGCCTGCCCACCAGGGACTGGCATCCAGGAGCCGACCCCATATCCCGTCGGCTGCGAACAGTACCACATCATCGGTGCCTGTATCAAGGACTGCTGCATCGTCCCCGAAATCTACTATACAGTCCCCGTATTCTTCACGTACTGTCTCGAAGATGTTGACAATATCTGCTATGGGTTTCTTTCGTGTGATTCCTTCAAAGGTGCGGAGTTCGTGTGCGATCTTTTCAAGGTCCAGTAGTCATTCCTCCTGGTATTGATGTTGAGAATATTGTTTATGCTACAAAAACATAATGGAGGGTGTTTAAAAAAAATGGAGTATCCCCTTCAAATTAAATGGTAATTGATCATAGTGCTCTGAATTTTGAGATACAGATTACACAGATTGATAGTGGTTGTGAAAATCAGTGTGATCGGTGAAATCTGTGTCTACATTAATCTTGCATTTGACCATACTTTTTGAAGTGGATACAATATGGAAATTGGAGACAGGATATACAGGATTAACAGGATACAGTCCAATCCTGTATATCCTGTAAATCCGGTCAAAAGATTCGATTGAAACTAAAAAAATTACCTATATCGATATCGAAATGCGTTTATAATTTCCTATATGTAAAGTTCATGCTACTCAAATGCTGAGAGAGGGATCATGTCAAAATATAAAAAGGTATTTTTGGTAACTGACGGGGGCTCAAGGGGCAATCCCGGCCCGTCCGCTATTGGATACGGTATCTATGACCAGGACTGGAATGCTATAGAGGAGAAGTCTGAATATATAGGGAAGGGGACCAACAACGAGGCTGAATACCAAGCGCTGATTGCGGCACTAGAGCGTGCCGCACGCTACTGCAAGGACGATGTAGAGCATTATAGTGACAGCGAACTGCTGGTCAAGCAGTTGAAGGGGCAGTACAGGGTGAAGGCCGCGAATTTGAAGCCGCTGTTCGGTAAGGTGTCGACTATAAGTAAGAAATTCAGCTCTGTCAAACATAAGCATGTCCGCAGGACCGACAAGCGGCTGGCGAGGATTGACAGGCTGGTGAATGAGGCGTTGGATGGGGCCGGGTATTGATGTAAACAGGGTATTATATACCCTATCAGTCATTTTTTCGCAATATTTGCATCACGACCAACAAGACCAAAACGCCTGCAAATAGACTAAATCCAGGAATTACTTTCTTTTCAGTTGGTGCCTGGACCGGTTGTTTCTCTGCAGTCTCTGTTGGCCCTGCAATAATACCTTCACCTCCGGATTCTCCCACAACCTTCTTACCTGTTACTGCAAAGGGTGAAAATCCAGGCACTTTTGATTCAAAGTACAAATATTCTGCATCTTCTCCTATCGCATGTGTTTCAAGTGGATTCCATATTCCATCACTGTACCGATTCAATGAAATCGTGGACTTACTGATCTTGTTATCAATGATCCAGGACTTTTCTACTTTGAAATTTACGATAGGGTTAGCAATGTTCTCTGGGGTCGCCCAATCGAGATTTCCAACCCAGATATTCAGGTTCTTATATATTATATCCGATGGTGCACTATCTACTAATGTAGAGGTGTTGTTCAATATCTCGACTTTTGCAGCAATTTTGCCTGAATTTTTTAGACCAGTAAAATTGAGGTATTGTACTACATTACCTTCAGAATTAAAATTGTAGCTCACTACTGAACCCTTATTCACAAATTCCCTTTCGGTTTCTGAAATTAATATATTCTCAAAAGCTTCACCAGAGCCTCCGCTCCCCCCTCCTCCCCCTCCTGAACTGCCTCCGTTAGAGGTTTGAGCAATCTGAGTTATAACATTTAATGAATACATCCCAGTTTCAAATGTTGTGTAATCCTGTGATTTCATATTTATCTGCGAAGTTCCAGTATTCATAATAACCGGGATATCTTCCGGAACGGCTTCGACATTCCAATCCATGCGAACAACAGAAGCAGATGGAACTATAAGTTCCATAGTCCAGCTAACACCTTTTAAATCAGGTTTTATATCTGTTGCTAACCGATTAACTACTTCATGGCTGCATGGAAAATAAACGTCAAGGGCATCAGCTAGAGGGGGAGGGGGAGCCGAAACATCCAAATTTTTATCGAACCCATCCGTGGCATTAATGCTGACACCTAAAACGCATATGTAAGTAGCAGGAGGTGGCGGAGGATAAATATCATTGTCATTTGAAGACAGCGAAGTTACATATATGGGCAAAGTCCACTCTGCACCCGAGGTACCAATGAAAAAAATCAACATGAATATAAAAGCGGTGAAGCGCAATATGTTTGACATATCCTGCACCTATCCAGAGTAAGGAGTTCCGCTAAAGGTGACATAAGTATTATTCAATGCAAGAACCCAATAGCCCTTACCTAGTTCGATTTTACTAACTTCATAATATTGCTTATTGGTAGTATTCCAGGTATATACAGGGATTAGCACATCTTCATTGCTATTGAAAATCGAATTTACATCAGAATTATCTGGGATTATTGGAGTTGAAACAAGATTCCATCCCTTAAGTAGTGTCATCGTGTAGGAATAGGGGGAGTGACCAGAAGTATAATATTGTGCATTTGAAACTCCTCCAATCACATATTTTTCATATTCTACTGTGAAACCGGATGCAGTAATATCAACAATTGCATATTGTGAAGTTAGGTTCTTTTCTTGTACAAGAATTTCAATTAAGCCATTCTGGTATTTTACACGCCTTTTATCATCAACTATGGTTGTTGAAGTAGTTAATTCGTCATATGAGCCATCTGAATTTAACTGATAAATTGTTACTTTCAGCATTAAATCTCCTTCAAATGATGTAATATCTGATACTTCAACAAAATAGTTATTTATCTGATATCCATCTCCCCCATAAATCACTCCATCTTTAATGATATATTTAATTGGTGATACATATTCGTCAATCTTCACTTCTTTTACCAGTGCACCGAGATCACCTGCTTCATTTACTTTAACTGCGAAGAGATTGCCAATAACATTTTTTACGTTGCCTTTCGAAAGTCCGATATCAACATCGTTTATTACACTAAGCTGATCCGGATATGTCTTAACGATATAACCATCATATAGTGTAGCATCGTTATTAATCAGATTCAGTACATCTGTAGATAAAAGATCTATATTACTGAATTTTACAAGATTGGTGTTCATGCCAGCAAATACTGTTTCAACAGTAAAATTCATGACTTCACTATCTTGTGGTCCACCGAGGTTTGTCTTGTATATAAAATAACCACCCTCCGACACGACCCCATTATCTTCTTCTTCTCCATCTTTACTAATTGACATCCATGCCTCTGATCCGTCGACATCAAGCTCAAGAGCTGTAATACCCCAACCGCCTGGTAAATCCAGAGTCTCACCAACTCTCAATAAATGATCATCATCCTGATCTTCATCAATAATTTTTTTAGTAATGATCCACTCAGATGAACTGCTATATACAACAGCATACTTACTGCCGTTCCATGCAATATTTTGTCCCCATGGTATTGTAGTATAATTCATTTCTCCCACTGGAACGGATAAATTAGAGTACATTGGGAGTCTGATGGATTCGTATCCAACCTTATCTTCAAGGTCATAGTAAAGAACTGCCGGATTGTCTGCTGACGTTGCCTTTAACATGGTCCCGGTTGAGGCATTGGTAGCACCTACTATCTCATATATACCTGGTTCAGTTATTATTTTGACCAGACCTGCCATATCTCCAGCTTCATTGACCCTGACCGAAAAGAGATCACTGATAATGTTCGTTACGCTTCCTCTTGAAAGGGATATATCAATGTAATTCAGTATACTTATTTGATTGTTGGATGTCTTGATAACATAGCCATCATACAGGTTTGTGTCGTTATTTTTGATTTCCAGTGTGTCTGTTGATATTAAATCGATGTTATTCATCTTTATGAATTTAGAATTAGAGTTACCTTCAAATACCGATATCGTTTCAACAGTTAGATTTAAAATCTCTGTCTTGTCAGATGCACCCAGGTTTGCTTTATATACAAAATTATTGTTTTCATTAACAGTTTCACTGTAAATTACCCCATCGTCTTTCGTCACCGACAGCCAGACGGTATTATTATCGGGGTCAATCTCTTTAGCATTAATTCCCCAGCCTTCAGGGAGAGAAAGAGTTTGATTATTAAAAATTAGATGATAATCCTTAGTTTTTTCATCAACAAGTTTTTCAGCAATTATCCAGTTGGTTGCATTGTTTTCAATAACAAAATATTTTTTACTGCCCCAACCAATATAATCCCCCCAGGGTATAGTGGTATAGTTCAATTTTCCATCGGGTATGAATAAGCTATCATACAATGGAAATGGAAATGTAATTGAACCGTATCCATCTCTATCCTCCAGATCATAGTAGAGAACAGCCGGATTATCTATAGATGTAGCCTTAAAAGTAGTTCCGGTTGCGTTAACTGCCCCTAACACCTCATATAGTGTTAATGGCTGGGCTGGTGATGATATCGGCACTGAAATTACCGTTATGTTCATTTTTATCTCCTCTCTACCTTTAAGGTAGAAGGTATACATGCCCGGTTGATTGAAAGTGTAGCTAACAAATTCCATATATGCCAGATATTGCTCATCTTCCCATATGCCATTCTCATTGACCAAGTATCTTGACTGCTTGGTATCTTCGAAATTTCTCCATTGAATGGTGTCGCCTACGTTTATTAGCTTGTCTCCCACAGGTATGAACATGTAACTCATAATCCTGATCATATATTCCTGGGGTACTGCAGTAGATGTGGGTGTTGCAGTAGGTGTGGCCTCTTCAGTGGGCTGGACTGTAGAAGTATAAGTTGCGGTTCCCACATCCATAGGCTCTGTTTCGGCATAACTTATTGCAAGAGCCGGGACTGTTAATATAATAAGCACCAGGAAAAAAAACAATGTTGAGAATGTTATTTTGGTATTCATATTTTATTACTCCATAATTTAAATATTGATGTAAACTTTCACGAATTGATAAAATCAAATATTTATCATCATTATTATTATGAACTCCCTAATTAATCATAGTGGGATTATCTAAATAATTTAAATGTGATGATATATGGAATTTTATTCTGCATAAATGTGTCGGAATACTACAGGATTGTGAATATATGATACCGACTTGAAGGTAGGGAATTTAAAGCCGCAGTTTTGTAAGGTATTAACTATGAGTAAGAAATTCGGCTCTGTCAAACATAAGCATGTCCGCAGGACCGACAAGCGGCTGGCGAGGATTGACGGGCTGGTGAATGAGGCGCTGGATGGGGCAGGGTATTGTTATTAGCTGAATAATGTAAACAGTGATTTGATCATTGAGATTGTACAGAGTGGGACGGGCACCCTGGTAGAAGGAAGGCGAAAGGGGACGGGGGGCGAAAATTAATATTCAATAGACACAGATTTACACCTACTATTGTTTTACTGTCCTTCTAAAAGGTTTTCGATAATCTTAAATGTCAAGAATTTGTTGATATTATTTTATGTCACTAAAATCCACGGGATTCGATAAAGAATACCTAATAAAAATCAATAATTTATTATTCTTTGATATCTGGCAAAACGAAACAATGAATTTAGAACAAAGAGACATGCTAAAAAATATCATCCAAAATAATTTAAATATACTTTATGGTAGGAAAATATACAAAGAAATAATAAATATCGGTCTAAATCATCCATCAACACATGAAATAGATAATCAAACATTAATGTTTGGTCCTGCTGGTAATTTCCCGAAATGTCCTGAGATAATAATATCCGGTATTTCTACTTCTATTACCGCCGCAAATGGAATCGCACTTAACTTAAAGAAAAAAAACATCGACTTATTGGATGTAAATGAGCTTAGAGAAATTTATATACATAATATATATAAAGGCAGGATGTATAAACAATTTAAAGAAGAATGGGAATATAGGTCAAATGGAAGTATGTATAAAAGAGATTTTCATGATTTATTTGATATAATTGAAGGAAAAAAAGTCATTTCTAAAGAGTCAAAAATAATGGTTACACAAGCAACCTTGCATGGAATTGCTACTTATCATGATGATAGATGGCATGAAAGAACAGCATGGTCTGCACCTTCAACAAAAGTATTTAAGAGTAAGGTAGCAGAGCATTTATTCATTGATTTTTTTCTTGAATCGGTGGTAATAGAACGGTTTATTAATAATCCGAAATCAAAATTCTTATTTTTACTGGGAAATGATATATATAATAAAGTAAAAAAATCTTTTAATGAAGAACTCTACAAATCATTATCAGGGGACAATGTTATTTTTTGTGATAATGTAAACAAGAATTTCAAATTAGAAGATTTTGATGTAAAAGTTAATTCAAAATATATCATAAAAATTAAGCATCCTGCAGCATAGGTCACATATATTTTTTATCGTATATATACGATAAAATCTGCAAAGTTTATCGACTATAGACGACAAACTTATCACCATCCTGAGTCCATATAACATAACATGGACACAAAAAGCAAACTAAAACACGTATTTGTCGAATGGCAGGAACGTGAACTGCCAAAATTCCAGAAACGGCGGCGCGATATAAACCTCAACAGTCCGCATATTGTAGACATAGTAGGTGTAAGGCGCTGCGGCAAGACCTATTACATGTTCCAATTGATATCCGAACTGCTGGACTCAAACATACCCAGATCAAACATATTATACATCAATCTTGATGACGACAGGCTCCAGCCCTTAAACGGCGATGAACTACATTTACTGATCGAAACGTTCTACGAGTTTTTTGAGGTCTCTGACAAGCACAATTTATACCTATTCCTGGATGAGATCCAGAATATACCGGACTGGGAAAAGTGGGTCAAGAGCACCTATGACAAACACCAAAATATAAAGATCATAATAAGTGGTTCCAATGCATCACTGTTATCAAGTGACATATCCACCCTGTTAACCGGAAGGCACATCACAACCCGTATGTTCCCGTTCAGTTTCACTGAATTCCTGGATTACCACGAAATAAAGTTCCAGCTAAAAACCCTGCAATATTCTAAAAAAAAGACATTAATAAAAAAGAAATTCAACGAATACCTGGAAAATGGCGGGTTTCCTGAAGTAATATATTATCCAGGGGTGGGGCAAAGGGAATTACTCCAATCTTACTTTGACGACATCATTTACCGGGACATCATCTCCCGTTTCAACATACGCAATCCACAGGTCTTCAAGCAGTTGAGCTTGTTCTGCATTTCAAACATCTCAAAACCCCATTCATTCAATTCACTAAGAAGATTATTCGCAAATTATTCCCCCCTCAGTACAGATGCCATAATAAATTACCTGGCATATCTGGAAGACGCATTCTTGCTGTTTACCATGCCGCATTATGATCATTCGATCAAGAAACAGATAAATAAACCCAAAAAATTATACTGTATAGATACCGGCATGGTCAATGCTGTATCATTTCGTTTTTCAGATAACATGGGGCAGTTGTATGAAAATCTGGTATTCCTGCAGCTTAAGCGGACAAAACGTGAAACATATTACTGGCAAAGTTCAAAAAGCCATGAGGTGGATTTTGTTATAAAAGAGGGTCTAAAAGCCAGTTACCTGATACAGGTATGTGTTGATATTTCAGATGCAAAGACAAAATCCCGTGAGGTCAATGGTCTACTTGAAGGTCTGGACTATTTTGACCTTCCGGAAGGTACGATCATAACTTCAGACCTGTTCAATGAGGAAACTGTTGATGAGAAAGTAATACGGTATGTACCGCTCTGGTACTGGTTGCTTGAAAATGAGATCCGTCATTGATAACATTCACAGCCTTTAAACTTAAAACCCAATAGGTTATAAGAATATTGAATACATTATACAAATCATTACACAAATGAATAAATTCTCAAAAAAAGCCGCAAGGATACCGCCGTTCTATGTAATGGAAGTACTGGAAAGGGCAGAGGAACTGGAACGCACAGGAAGGGATATCATCCATCTCGAAGTAGGCATACCCGACTTCCCCACTGCTTCCCATATCAGCGAAGCTGCCTATGAGGCAATAAAGGCAGGCGAGACCAGGTACACCCACAGCATGGGACTGCTCCAGCTCAGGGAATCGGTTGCCGGATACTACAACCGGAAGTTCAACCTCGACTTGAGTAGCGGGCAAGTCATCATCACATCAGGCACCAGCCCGGCCATGTTGATGCTTTTCATGGGCCTGCTGGATAAAGGAGATGAGGTTGTAATGTCCAACCCTTATTATTCAGCCTATCCCAATTTCGTGGAATACATGGACGGCAGGCCTGTTTTTGCATATACCAGAGAAGACGAAGGGTTCAGCCTGACACCCGACGCAGTAGCCAGGAAGATAACCCCCCCGGACCAGGGCATTATTGATCAATTCCCCTGCCAACCCCACCGGGCACGTCATGTACCCAAAAACCATGCAGGGCCCGGCCGAAATCGCAGGGGATATTCCTGTAATATCTGATGAGATATACCAGGGCCTGGTCTACAAAGGCAAAGACCATTCTATCCTTGAATACACAGACAATGCCTTTGTGCTGAACGGCTTCTCCAAACTCTTTGCCATGACAGGATGGCGTCTTGGCTACCTTATCGCACCGCCCGAATACACCAGGCCCCTACAGAAGATACACCAGAACTTCTTTATATGTGCCAACAGCTTTGTCCAGCATGCAGGCATTGCGGCACTAAAAGGACCGCAGGACTATGTACAGGAGATGGTGGCAACGTACGATAAACGCAGGAAGTACATCCTGCAGCGGCTAAAAGGTATGGGGTTCGGGATTGGCAGTGAACCTACCGGGGCGTTTTATGTGCTTGCCAATGCAAAGAAGTTCAGCGAGGACTCACTTGAACTCAGCCGCCGTATACTTGAAGAAGCAGGGGTGGCGGTGGCTCCGGGCATTGACTTCGGGGAGGGGGCAGAAGGATACTTGCGGTTCTCATATGCCAACAGCCTTGAGAACATCAGGGAAGGTCTGGACAGGATCGAAGAATATCTTAACACCTGAAAGATAATTAGCAAATATTATTTATGGTAAGTACTTATTGCTTTTCATGATCGACCCGATTGAGGAACTTATATCATTAAGTGATAAAAAAGGATTCATAGCACACAAGATCGTTCTTGAATGCCAGGATTGTGGTTACATTAAAGAATCTACTTATTACGACCTGTTAAAGGATAAGCAGTACGAATTGCTGGAACCCACAACAGTACCCAATCCCTATATCCAGGAGTCGTATTACGAGGAAGATGTAACTGCTACTCCAATAAAATTCAAGATAGAATGTCCTGAATGCAAGGGAGAAATGGTAGGTTTTTCTCCTGTGCCCATGGAATATATACTGAATCATCTCAGTTCCCCACCACCAGATGATATGATATATGGCTGATATTTTATTTTAATTTGAAAATTGTAAAAATAATAACCAAATTAAGTATCCACTTCAAATCTAAGGGTAATTTACTCTGTTTTGAAATCGAAAGCCTACTTAGGTACTTGATTTTGAAAATCCGAATATACATTTTACCCTTCTTTTTAAAATAGATACTTCATATCGAATATTGCCACGGAAGAATGAAGAATCGTATCTGGAAGTTTACATTTATATATCATTGTAAACGACTGTTTAACATGCGAGTTATAACAACAAGAGTTCCGGATGAAATGTTTGACAGGATAACGGAGCTGGAGGAGAGCGAGAATATAGACCGAGCTGAGGCAACGAGAAAGTTGCTTTTTATCGGTATAAAAGAGATAAAAAAGGAAAATGCGATAAAACTTCTAAGGGCGTATAAAATAACATACAGGAAAGCAGCAGAGATGATGGGAGTGGCGATTTATGAATTATTGGATATAATGGAAAAAGAAGGGATTGAAGTTGGATATTCGATGAGGGATCTGGAAAAAGATCTAGAGGAAATGAAGTGATTGCCATAGACTCTACCCCTCTCATTCATCTATCAAAGATTGGAAGACTGGATATTCTGGAGAATTGTTCACTAATCACAACGGAGTCCGTTAGAGGAGAAGTGATTATAGAAGGAAAAACCGGAGTGAGTGAATTAAAAGAATTCTTTAAGCCAGTGGAGGTGGTTAAATTATCAAAAAGGGATATAGACACTGCATCGTCTATTGCGAAGAGTGAAGATATACATCAGGCAGATGCGGAGCTTCTATTGCTTGCAAAGAAGAAAAAATGCACGCTCTTGACGAATGATCGGGCATTGGTATTATTAGCAAGGAGTATGGGACTAAAAGTATGGTGGGTCACGACTCTAATCCTGAACCTTATAAATGCGGGGAGGTTGAGCAAAGAGGAGGGAAAATATATTTTTAATGACCTGATAATGAGTGGAATGCATATAGAAACGGGTGTGTATATAAGGATACTCAGAGAGATAGAGATGATAGGGCGGTGAGTCAATCAAACGAAGAATGTTTTTACGAATCGCTGCAAAAAGTAGCCGAAGGAACGGGGATAGGTATCCACTTCAAATCTAAGGGTAAATGACTCTATTTTTAAATAGAAAGCCTGCCTGGGCACTTGATTTAGATAATCAGAATTTGCATTTTACCCTGCATTATGGAGTGGATACCGAATTAACGCTATTAACAGTATGAACAACCATAATCCCAGTCTCAGTAAGATCGAGAAGATCATAGGATACCAGTTCAATGATAAGCAGTTGGGCACGTCAGCAATAACTACCCGCGCCTATTCCAACGAACACCCACAATGTCCGGAGAACCAGGCCCTTGAATTTTTAGGAGATGCTATTTTATCTTTCGTGACCGCTGAACTTTTATACGAAAAATGGTCCCAGCTTAAAGATAATAAAGTATTCCATGAAATGACACCCGAATCTGTGATGACAAAGATACGGCAGGAAGTAGTAAATAACCAGTTCCTGGCAGACTGCGCTAATTCTTATAACCTCTGTGATTTTATTTTCGATTCCACAGATAATCCAAATGCTGGATATAATAGCTCAGGTACCGGTCCGGGTGACGATATAATTGAGGCTTTGGTTGCGGCAATTTATTTTGATAATGAACGATCCATTGTCCGGGCAAAGAAATTCATAATTGATTTTCTCAACCTATCCGATCTTCTTGAAGATGAAAAACGATTGATCGAACTGGTTACCCAAAAGAATCCCAAGGATAGGCTTATCCATAAATACCAGGAATTGAAAAAAGTCACACCTTCCATCGAATATCCTGTTATAGAGGATAAGTTAGTAGGAAATACACACCATTTTGTATTGGGTCTGCTCATCGATGGCAAATTGCTGCCCGGGATAACCGGCAGTGGATCCAACAAGGCTCTGGCAGAATATGAAGCAGTTGATAAGGCCTATCTGTTCCTGGAAAAAATTGACTGGGACCTGACAAGCATCCGGTGATAATGCCCTATTATGTTACTTATTTCATTTTGCAACTTTCCAGATAACTAAAGTAGTAGCTGTTCAAACTGAAATCCTATAATTTATTCCAGTGTAATATCCCCGCCAAGTGATTTCATAGCTTCAAAGAAGCCAGGATAAGAAATATCAACAGATTCGGCCGTATCGATTACTGTATCCCCGGCAACCATTCCTGCCACACTCAGCGCCATTACGATCCGGTGGTCATGCCAGCCGCTCACACGGGCACCATGCAGGCCACCGCCCCTTATCACCAGCCGGTCAGGCTCCTCTGTTATATCCACTCCCATCCTGGTCAGTTCCACTGTCATGGCGTGCAAACGGTCTGTCTCCTTATACCTGACATGTTCGGCATTCTCGATCACCATCTCGCCTCCGGACAGCGCACCCAGTACCGCCAGAGTGGGCACCAGGTCAGGTGTCATCCCAACGTCAACAGTTACACCTGTCAACTGGCTTTTATTCACCCTCACCTCGCCTTGCTCCTGGTTCCATTCCAGGTTCGCACCCATATCCTGCAGGATTGGGATTA
>Ga0255436_1065_pt1 | contig 16080 bp, 14 predicted proteins | sample ANMaggSSYBR02I10_FD_182655 | JGI IMG/M metagenome (GOLD analysis project Ga0255436, IMG submission 182655) | Sediment cell enrichment communities from methane seep in Santa Monica Basin, California, United Staets - ANME aggregate JGI... | ecosystem: Environmental > Aquatic > Marine > Cold seeps >...
CAAGGAGGAACCTGGAATAAATGGCAGACCGGTTTTTGGGTCCCTTATCACAATATTTTCCAATCCCCCAATTTCAATTCCCTCTGACACTCCACCGATGTGAAGTCCTGTCTCGCATAAAATTTGACCTGTTATCACTAAATTTCCCTGAAATTGTATTGTCATTCACATCATCCCCAGTGGAATTTATGGTACGCAACTATTGACTCTAAGAATTTAACAAACATCTTATAATTAGCAATTTTATCCTGGCTTTCCCCTACATCAACCTTGTTCATTGAAGTTTTAACAACTTCATAAAATTCAGCTGGAATCAACTTTCTCCCCTTTGCATAAGCAAGTTTTGGTTTAAGTAAGTAAAAGTCTGCTTCCACATCCTCCCAGCTATTCCCATCTAATTTTGTTTCAATTTCTTTCACAGCCCCAAAGAATCGTCTTAATTGAGTTGGATTCATGCGCTTCAATTTATTTGCTAGTGTGTCTGCATATTTTTTTTCATCCGCAAGCAATTTAATATCTAAATCTTTGAACATGTTTAAATTTTCAATGCCTTTTAATATGACCTCTACGTCTTTATCTAACCGCATATGCTTTTGGTTTGCCATTCTATCACCTCGTTCTTAAACTGACCCAGGAGACAGGAATCTTGATCCACGGAAATACTTGCTGAATTTGTTTATCCAGCTCTTCCCGGATTTCTTTCTTCACTGTCCTTGCTAACTTATATTTTAAAAGTGGGATGTGTGCTCTTTTTTCAAGTCTGACTTTATCACTGGGGCCTTCACCATAACCAAAATTGGACTGCCACATCCTCATGAGAGAGTAAATGAATCCCTTCGATACATTTTTCTCATCTACGTGATCCTCTAACGTGAAAGAGAAAACAAGAAGATCATTGAAACCTTTTTTTAAATCTTTCGTATCCCAGCATACTGTTTCGCCGAAGACGGACATCCGATTTCTTCCTTGATTCTTTGATTTTTCCAATAAGTCCCCTGCTAACGATGCTGCCCTTCCGATAGGGAATTTGTTACTAATTATAGATACACCACCGGAAATGTTTATATCATCATTCTGGCAGGTGAATTTTTTGAAATTTCCCCTGATATCACTGGCAAGCTCTACAATAGAATCCCATGGCCCGATTATCAGTAAATCATCCCCTCCTGCATAATTTATATAAACTGCTGGAATCTTGTTCTTCGAGCACTCATCACATGGCTGTTCTTTGCCATCAAATCTATAAACTGGCTTGAGTATTTCAGGCAATTTCGTTGTTTCATCAAGAGGAGGCAATTCGATCTTTCTTGCCACTTCTTTACATTCGTCGCATATTTGTCTTCCATCTATGAAATAATATTTTTCGCATATCTTATTTAGAAATCCAGAAAAATAAAAGTCAAGCATTGAGCTCATAGTAGATATCCTCGCAATGTTTGCCTTTTCATTAACAAATCCTGTTGCAAAGATTTTCCCCAGATTATCTACGTCCATCTTCAATACCCCAGTCTTGTTTGCCCCCTTACTCAATTCTGCCATATGGGTAAATGACAAAACCTTATTTTCATATTCGGGAACGGTATTTGCAATGAAAGAGAAGCCAAATGATACAGGTAGGTTGAGGTTAGAACATTGCTTAATCAAATCTTCATCTAAAAACTCGGTATCATTGATCTTAAACACCTGGATCTTTGTTGAATGTTCTGCAACATTCATTATGTTTTTTATTATATCGGTCTTATTTCTTATGAATTTGTATCCAACACCAAATATGAATGCATCGAATTCTTTGGATTCCTGCTTTGCTAATTCTTTTTTAGCAGTTATTACTCTCAAATAATATGATGCATATGCTAATTTTTTCCCGATCTCTTTATGCTTATTACAATCTTCACAGAAATCTTCATCCGATGTCAATGCATTGGCACATACCGGGCATGTTTTCACTGGATTTTCTGAATCTTTAATGAATAGACCATCCAATATGTCAACAAATTTTTGTTTTTTTGTTTCTGATAGTTCTACTGCGATATTTTCCTTTAATATCCCAAAATTGTTTAATTCATCTGGCCTTGTTCCTTTCCATGTCATGGTCAGGAAAAGTTCTGAGTTGAATTTAGATAGGAGTAGCTGGTTTACTTCCTTTCTCAATTCTTCAAGTTTTTCTGATGTTTGCCAAGTATTTGGTGCAAGGATTAGAAAATTACCGCCACCGCACCATATTAAATTCGCTTCTGGCAATTCGAGCTTGTCAAGTATCAATGTTACAACAGCATCATTCAATAAATTAAGATAAAAAGAACGACCTCTAAGCCTTTTAGCCATTCCTTCCTGAGCCTCCTGGGGGGATGCTACCCTGTATATAAAGCGCTGAATCCCTGAAATTCCCCCTGAGATCAATAGGAATAATTTATCATCTTCAGGTATCTGCTGGAGACCATTTTCCATACATTTATAGAGACAGGTAGCTATTGCGGTTGTACTTTTTATGTGATCAAATAAGGAAATGTCCTGTGAAAGAGAAGGCATGAAGGTGGTATATTTTTTTATCAAATAATATAAATGCCCTGATAGTTTATCTTGACCTATTTTTGTTAAGTCTTCTTTAAAATCAGCCCACAGTTCTTTATATGTTTCCTCATTATTGTTGTTATCTCTTTCAACTGGAAACTGGAAATTGTCAACATCTAATTTTTGCAGTGGTAAAAAATGCTTAGTAGGTTTGTTATTTTCATTTATTTTTATACCAGAAAAAACAGATGCCAGTGATGAAAGCCCTAACTCGTCACCATTGCCTGGAAAATATTCATTTGTTTCATTTAATATATTCGCTACTACCGCATTCTCATCATTTAGTATCTCAGGTTTATGATGATATAAAATCACATCCTGAACTTGTTCACTTAAACCCAATTCATCTGCAAGGGTTGCGCTCCATTTGGAATGGGTACATCCAAGTTCGGTTTGAGACAGATTTTTATATTTATCTGAAGGAGACTGTCCAGTCCTCTGGTAAAACATTCCAAGTTCGTGAAGAAGGAAAATATTTTCAAGTTCATTATAGTCCATTTACCACCATTGCCTCCTTGGATTTAGAATATCTAATCACTATATATATCTTGCTAAACTACTATACTTGCTAATTATGTCGTTAAGATTAGCTTGGGGAATTATCGAGATCGTTCTAATGTCTTTGATTTTCAACTTCATCCGAACAGGATCACACAGAATAACTTGATGTGAGATGTTGACATAATTGGTTTGGTAGAATATTTTTTATCTTAATCGTTATGCTCCGCAGCTCTGCTGCGGTTGGGACAAGCTATGGTCAATGCAACATCAGTAGCCAGAGACATGAGATACCCCACAACTCTGCTATGAGTAGCTTCATGGAAAATATAAATCAAAGGATTTCAAACGATCTCAATTATCGACAAAACAAGTATATATAAACACTCAAAAACGCCAGCTTTCGCCTTTAAAAATATGTGTCTTATGGAAGGCAACACTGTATCATTTACCAGTTATTTTCAGACACTGGTTTTAGGTTGCATCATCTCTGTATTTAATCTCTCCGATGTGTTTCTATAGTTAAAAACCAAACAAATTAAACATACTCTTTGCGAACTTTGCGCTCTTTGCGGTGGCAATATATTTGAAAACAATGTCTTCCACCACTATTATTTATCACCGCAAAGTACGCAAAGAGCGCAAAGTGGTCATATGATAAGTAATGAATATTATGTTCCTTACTATAAGCCCGCCGCCGTTGATACTGGCCTCGGGAATCTCCTCCTGCAGTTCCCTTACCATCCGGGGATTATTCATCAACACACTCCGGCTGCGAAGCACAGTAAAATCCGGCCCGTACCCAAGTGTCACAATCGCTTTATCAGGATACTTACGGCACAGCCGGTCATGCACCTCACAGCTGGTCTTACCCGGCGGCGGGAATGTGATGATCAGAACAAGGTGTCATTATATTCTTTGGTCACATAGGCAGCAGTTCACTGCTAAAAAGATAAATATAAATCAATTGAAGATGACTAAGATTTGTCATGAAATTAAAATTCATTATTGAAGGTAAAAAAACTCATGATGTAGGTTACAGAGTCCTATTGATAAATAAGGCACTTACTCTTGCAGTAAATAACTTTTATACGTTTAATACCTTTATTGACGATGTTCAGACAGTCATTGCCATGATCGAAGCTGATGATGAAATATTAGAGGAATTCAAGGCTTTTATACATTCCACAAAACCGAAAGACGCTGAAGTAGAAAACATCAAGATTGAAGAATATAAAAGAAGAATTCCAACAATTGAACAATGCATGCAAGCTTTCCAGATAGAACAATGTGACAAAGCTATTCAAATTCTATCAAAATGACTCAAGAAAATGAAAATTTCGGACAGGATAAACAGGATTGACAGGATACGATCCAATCCTGTATATCCTTTAAATCCTGTCAAAAGATTTGATTGAAACTAAGAAAATTACCTGTATCGATATCGAAATGCGTTTATAATTTCCTATACGTTGAAAAACAGGGCAGTAAGCTGGAATTACAGATATTGATCATCGGTTAAGGAGTTTGACAGAGTCGGTATATATTATTTTCCAAAGGACCAATAATTTCATACGATTCTCCAATTTAATTTAAATCGAATACGTATGACACGGATTTGACGGATTTTCACGGATTTATCTTTTATCCGTGCGCATCCGTGTCATCCGTGCAATCCGTGTTCCATTACAATATTACTCTTAACCGATGACACATGGAATTACAGAACTCTATTGTTACCATCAAAGCAGAAAGGGAATAAACCAGATTTTATCTCCCCAGTGTTCACCCCTTCACCCCATCCCAACCTCAGCCTTCCCAATCTTCTTAAGCCAATTTCGCTAGGTCTTCCCGCCTCAACCGACAAGAGCAACCGTCTTTTTTGCACCCTTTGGATTATATTCAAGAACAATCATTCTCGGCTTGCTATCACTGCCTGCAGCAACCGCCAGCATTGCTCCGAACTTCTTCCTTTCCAGTTCTTTTTCATCAAATATTTTTACTTTCAAATTTTCTTTTTTAGCAGTATCAGCAATTATTTTTGTAAATTGTTCGGGTTTTTTATCGTTAGAAGGTGTATTAATCAGATCCCTGGCGAAAATAGTACCTTCGCAAATAGTGGTGACGCTCTTCAATATTTTGCCGGAACTTTCAGCCACATCGGGTTTCACCAGAAAAGAGATCTTCTTAAGCGAACTATGTTTTTTTTCATCCTTATATTTATCAAAAAGATGATTACCAAGGTAAGCTCCTTCAATTATAGCCTCAAGAGATAACGGCATTTCCATTTTGATTTTCTTTGCCGAAGGGCAAGCAATCAGCGCTTCAGTGAGCTTTATATTAATACATTTTTTTACTGCTTTACCTGCAAAAGCGCGCAAAGATTCTGCATTTAATTTTTCCAGCTTGCCAAGCCCCATAAAAATCACTCTGTCCGCTTTAATCTCCGGCGGAGTGTAAAAAATAACTTCCTCGCCCTTGTCCCCCTTGAACTCCTTGAGCTTTTTCGCTTTTGTAATCAGCGAAGATACTATTTTGTCATCATGTATATCTCTGTCCTCACAGACAGGTATAATTAGAGTTTCAGTTTTTACTTTCTTCAGGTCAATTGATTTTAATGATAGCACGTTTCACTTCTCCTTTTAATTTGATGCAAGGTTCTTCAGATATGATATTTTCTCCCACGAAAAGTCTTCAAACCAGCAGGGAAATATCGCATTATTCGTAAACACAGGGTCGGCTTCAAGATCATAACTGGAAGAAGCAACAGCCCTGTCCCATAAAGCAGTATGAGGGACCGGGGAATAATGTGCAAGCACGGGCGTTATACCATTTCTTTTTACCTCTCTTATAGATTCTTCTACCGAACTTATTGTCTGCCCCGGCAAGCCTGTCAGCAGATACGCTCCCACCTGATTCTTTTGAAAACCAGCTTTATTCAGGCAGGCAACAGCTTGTTTAAATTCATTTGCTGTCACTTTGCTGTCAAGTTCTTTTCTATTTTCAAATGTAGCTGTTTCCAGACCAAGTCGAATGGTTTTGAAACCAGCCCTGAACATCAAGCCGGCTGTCTTATCTGAAATCTCACGAATATGAACCGCATTTGGCGTATGAAAGCGGACATTAAGATTCTCTTTAATCAAACCTTCAAATAATACAACAGCGTGTCTTTCCGCATCAACAAGAAGAGCATCATCATAAAATACAAAATCTTTTACACCATATTTAAAATGCCAGTGCTTTATCTCTTCAATAAGAGAAAGCGGACTGCGCAGCATTCTTTTTGGATTTAAAAAATGCGAAGCGCAATACGAACAGGAAAACGGGCATCCCTTAGATGTAAGAACAGGAATATACGAAATTTTTCTTTGCAGGTCAAATGCAGGATAAGGAAAGGTGTCAAGATCATCCGGATCAAACTTAGGACTCACAGAAAAACCTGTATAATTCTCCGCAAGCTTTAAGATATATTTCTCGCCGGGGCCGGCCAAAACAATGTCTGCACCTGAATGCGATACAGCATGCTCATTACAAAGGTCGGCATATATACCGCCAAGAATAACGATAATATCTGAATAAGTTTCTTTTATAATTCTTATGGTTTCCTTTACGCCGGGATACCAGTAAGTCATAAAAGAAGTGACAAAGACAAGGTCTGGTTTTGGTAAGAGCTCAAGTTCCTCCCTGAACCATTCAGGCTTAATGCCGTATCTGGAAAAGTTCCGGGGAATATGTTCAAGACCTTTGGGTTTTGGAATCGCTGTTTTTAAAAATGGGCCCCTTCCGTTTCTTGTATAGGGGTCGATGTGAGGTGCTTTTGGATGAAATCGATCAAGGCAGTCTATGTATGTTATTGAAAATCCATGCAGCCTGAGTATTGATGCAAGGCTGAGAAGCCCAAGAGGTTTAGCCCAGAAATCGTATGCCGCAAAATCATGAATCCAGGGATTTACCAAAAGAATATTTGGAGTATCGTATTTCACTTAGGTGAAAAATTAATCCTCAGGATGTTGGGAAGTATTTCATTGATGTTTTCTTCAATTCCCTGCGGCTGAAAAGAAGCTTGTATGTATCCACGGAAGCTGCTTCAGACATTTTACGGGCTGTTTCACGACATGATTCTTCATCTATGGCATGAATCATGGTATATAAATTATAAGGCCATTCATCAGAGGGATTGCGTCTGTAACAATGTGAGACTTCTTTAAAAGAAGCCATCTTTTCGCCCACCTCATCAATGCGGTCTTCGTCAACCCTCCATGCAGTCATTGCGTTAGCTTTAAACCCTGACTTCTGGTGCCGGATTGTTACGCCAAAACGTCTTATTACGCCTCTTTTGCAAAGATCTTTTAAAGTATCCAGAAGGACTTCTTCGGGAATCCCCCGCTTCTCTGCGATTTCAAGATATGGGCGCTGAGTAATGGCAATATCTCCCTGTATTAATGAAACTATCTTTTTTTCAAGTTCAGTAAGCATAAAGCGATATAAAAAATTATATAAAAAAAATCAAGGTTTTTTTGCCCAAAGGTGTAGTATGAATCGTAAATTTTACTACAATGAATTACACCTATGTGATGAATAAAGGAGGCTGGGTGGTGCGCAGCCCTCTGGAGGAAATATAAAACAGTACAAACTGTTCCCTGGTATGTCCAAGAAAAGAGATTATACCTCGAAAGGCCACAAATTGCGGTTTTTCGCTGGCCATAAACACCAATAACTACGTTGCTCAGGCTTGCAATAGCCTGCTATTACGCGTCTTCGCGCCTTGCTCTTGATGCTCATGCTCACCGAAAAAAACGCAATTTGCAACCTTCCGAGGTATAACGAATTTTTGACTCAGTTTTCCTATATTGTCATTTCCAATTGAGTTTTTGCCTTTTAGTAAGCACAATACGCCTGCCATGACCTCTTTCTTGTTTTGAGGACTTTGACGTTTTCCTGTTCCTCACTTTCTCTTTGTTGACAATGGGGCGTTATCGTGCCATTAATAAAAACGTTTGAATCTTTCTGGCTGCCAACAGAAACCAAGTAGTGGGAACTTCGGGTGGAAAAATGCGAAAGAAACGATCCATGAACAAATGCCATTTAGATGTAATCGTTGCAATTTTGACCTCATTTCTTCTTTGTGCGTGTGGAGGACCCCGTCCGCCATTAGAGAAGATCAGGACTTCGCTAAAAGACATACCCACGTATTCAATAGTTCTCGACGACATGAAGGAGGAAGGCAACTTATTCAAGACTCATTACCATAAGTACAGTATAATCCTGGAAGATAAGGCCACAAAAACTGATTGGCTGGAAGTGCCTGAAAACTATTTTAAGCAGAATGCCTCTTTTCTGGGTATGACTATCTGGGCCAAGAAAGATGGAAAAGAGAGTAAGGGCATCGGGCCGCCTGGTTATGAGTATGTCGGCGATATGCGGTACGGACAATGGAACACGAATTCATCCGGCCGGTCGTTCTGGGCATTTTACGGGCAATACCACTTCATCTCCGCTCTGTTGGGCCATGGTCCGATTTACCGTAACCATTACGCCAGTTATACCAGATCCCGCACGCAAAATCGGCCTTATTACGGGTCCAATAATGAATACGGCACCAATGGGTCTCTGACTAAAAAACAGAAGCCAAATTTCTACTCTCGGCGAATGACCAAAATGAAGGCTAAGCAGGCTTCTTTTTCAGACAGGGTCAATCAACGTGTCGGTCGGACCCGAACAAGCACCCGCGGTCGGAGCGGCAACTGGGGGAAATAGTCTATGAAACTTGATACAATAATTACCGGCCTGATCCTGATTGCCGCTTTTTATGTTCTGTTATTTATCGGCAAAATAATCAACGATCTGCTGCATCAGGAATACAAACTCAACTTTGAGTTGGTCGAAAAGGACAACGCTGCGCTGGCCCTTGCCATGGCAGGTTACTACTTTGGCCTGGTGCTGGCCATTGGTGGAACTCTGGTCGGACCTGGTATCAGCATTATTGATGATCTTATGGATCTGTGCATCTACGGTCTTTTAAGCATCATCCTTGTCAACGCATCCTGGTATATTTGCGACAAACTGCTCCTGTTTAAATTTAAGATCAGTGAAGAGCTGATCAGAGATCACAACCAGGGCACAGGCGCGGTTTCGGCAGGGATGAGTATTGCTTCGGGTTTCATTATTTTCGGATCGGTACAGGGCAAGGGAGGGAGTATCTGGACTGTAATCGTTTTCTGGGCTATTGGCCAAATCATCTTAATCCTGGCCGGATTGATCTACAATCTTATAACCCCGTACAACATCCATGACGAGATCGAGAAAGATAATGTGGCCGCTGGCGTGAGTTTTGCAGGTGCCCTGGTCGCCATCGGAGTCATTGTTGGCCTGGCCGCAGAGAGCGACTTTGAATCCTGGGCAACAAACTTGCCTGACTATCTCGGATATGCCGCTCTGGGTCTTGCATTGCTTCCCCTGGTTCGTCTGCTCACAGACAAAGTCCTTCTGCCCACAGTCAATCTCACCGATGAAATCGCCAGCCAGGAAAAACCCAACGTGGGCGCTGCGTATATTGAGGCATTTTCTTACGTGGCCGCGGCTTTTATTATCTACTGGTGCATATAGGGATAGGAAAGTGCTTTTTTCCCATGCCATAGGACAAGATGTTCCGCATAAGCCTTGTGTTAAAAATAGCGATCTTTGCCACTGGTTGCGCGGGTATTGTAGCCGAGTTTGTCCTATCCACCCTGGCCACCTACCTTATCGGCAATGCTGTTTTTCAATGGACAATAGTTATGTCGTTGATGCTATTTGCCATGGGGATGGGCAGCCGGCTGAGCAAGCTCTTTACGCACAGGCTGTTAGACACATTTATCCTTGTTGAATTCAGTCTTTCCATACTTTGTTCCTCTTCGGCAGTCCTCGCTTATGGCCTGGCCGCATACACCGCTCACATTAACATCATCATCTATCTTGTGGCCATGGTCATCGGCGCCTTGATAGGGTTTGAAATCCCACTTGTTATGAGGCTTAACGATGCCCACGAGGAACTGAGAACCAACATTGCCGCTGTGATGGAGAAAGATTACTATGGCTCGCTTCTTGGAGGCTTGTTTTTCGCTTTTTTTGCGTTGCCCTATCTTGGTTTGACTTATACTCCCATCATCCTGGGCGCCATTAACTTTCTGGTGGCCTCACTCCTTTTGTGGTCATTTTTCCATCTTATTCAAAGGAAAAAGATGGTAGTGTCAGCGTTTGCCGCCAGTTGTTTATTCCTGATTTTTTTGGCTGTCCTTGCCAAACCGATCATCATGTACAGCGAGCAGCGTCAATACAAAGATAAAATTATCTACGCGCAGCAGACTCCGTACCAAAAAATCGTGATAACCCAATGGAAGGAATATTACTGGCTATTTATTAACGGCCAGGAGCAATTTTCCAGCTTTGACGAAGAAAAATACCACGAGCCATTGGTCCACCCGGCCATGAAGCTTTCAGCCAATCGGGATAAGATCCTCATCCTGGGGGGTGGTGACGGACTGGCTCTGCGGGAAGTCTTGAAATACTCAGACGTAAAATCGGTTACCCTGGTGGACTTAGACCCGGCCATGACCGATCTGGCTGCCAAACATCCTGCGCTGGTCGATATCAACAATGCCTCAATGAATGACCCGCGTCTAAAGGTAGTCAACCAGGACGCCGGTTCCTTCCTTAAAAAAGATGACCACTATTACGGAGCTGTTATCATTGACCTGCCGGATCCTGACACGATTGAACTGATGCACCTCTATTGTGTAAATTTTTATCGATTGGTGGCCAAACATCTTAGACCCGGCGGGGTCATGGTTACCCAGGCAACCAGTCCATATTTTTCCAGGCAGGCATTCTTGTGCATCATAAAGACAATCAAAGAAGCAGGGTTTACCTGTCTGGCCTATCATAATCAGATTCCAACCATGGGTGAGTGGGGCTGGGTTTTAGGAGTGAAGGACGCGGCAATGGATGAACAAATTCTGAAACAAAGAGTCCTGGCCGCAGATTTTAACGGCCTTAAAACCCGTTTTCTCAACAACGACGCTATGGTTTCAATGGTCCATTTCGGCAAAGGAATAATTGAGCAGAATCAGATGGATAAGATCAAGGTCAATACCCAATTAAATCCGGTTCTCCAGAGTTACTACCAGGCTAACACCTGGGACATGTATTAGCTATTACCCTGGCAAGATGTTGGTGAATTGATATTCTTCTACCGCTTCGCCTATTGTGGCTTCAAATTCCTCTTCTCCCCACTGTTCAATGCCAAGATATGATTGTCCTTCATCATCCTGGTAACTCCACTGGAGCACTTCCCTGCCCTGTCCCTGGCCGTCCTTATAAAAGCGCCCACCCGCTGTCTCTTCCATATAATAAGTGACCCCCTCAAAGACAATCTTCTCCGGCGGATCTCCGGTCTCAATGATCCTTTTCTTGATTTGCGAATCAAGACGACCAAAGGCGATCTTTCGGTTCAGACTCCATTCATCCTCGTCATCAGACTCCATCTCAAGGTAAACAACTTGGTCTCCGCTTTTGAGTTGCCACTCATGAGAAATATCACCCTCGCTCCAGTCGTAATAATTGTAAGCCAATACTTCCCATGTTTTCAGATCGTAATCGACCAGGTAGCCCTTTTTAAGTCTGGCCAGGGAAAGGTCGCTTAAAGGGTCTAATTCATCTTTTTTGTTTTTCTTAAAAAAGTCTCTTATTTTCATAACCGGTTAAGCCATTCCCATCTTCTGCTTTAATTCCAGTAAGGATTGTGAGGTGCTCGGAGTCGAACCGCCGGACAGGGCTTTGTTAATTTCATCATCCACACTTTTGTCTGCAGTAGCCATTTCGCCATAGGCCGTTGCAAGCGATTCGTCTTCCTCAACCCTTGACCGCATTTTTTCCAGCATGGCGATTGTGCCTGAGGAATCAACCTTGGCAATCTGCTGATTGATCTTCTTAGTAGCCGCTGCGGTCCTGGCCCTGGCCTTTAACGTAACCAGATCGTTTTCATAAGTGGTGACCGTTGACTTGATTTTATTCACATTGGCCTGAAGTTGGTTGGCCATCTGCTCGTGCCTTTCGGCATCCTGGGATAGCTGCACTGCCTCAGCCGCAAGCTGTTCCTTCTGGCTCAGGGCTTGGGTGGCCAGCCGTTCGGCATCTGTGGAATCAAGTTCGCCGCCTTGCATTTTCTGTAAAAGCATCATGGCCTTGCGCTCGTAATCAGCAGCCAGCTTCTTTTTATTATCTGCGTCCCTTCTGGTCCGAATCGCCATGCTCTTGACCTCAGCCAGACTGCTCATGGCCTGTTGCAGATCCTTCTTGAGATCGCGGATGCCCTGTTCAGTCATTTTTATAGGATCTTCGAGCTTGTCAATTAAAGCGTGAGTTTCGGACTGGGTCACCCTGAAAATACGTTTAAAAATAGACATAATAAAAAAACCTCCTTTAGTTCGTTTTACTCACAATTAGTGTTGAAAGGTCAAGTGCTTGATCATTTTTTTGCATAACCGAGCAGTTCCGAGCTGTATTCGGCCAGGGCCAGACCCAGGGCATGGATGGAAGCTTCAAGCTCGTTTCGATCCAGGTTTTCCAGTTGGAGGGTGTCCCGAAAAAGGACTAATTCCGCATTTTCATCCAGGACAAAGGCACCGTGAACCAGATCACGATTCATTTGCAGCAACCGTTTAAACATGTTGCCCGGGTCATGAGGCACCTTCATGATAATCTGCTCCAAAACCAGAATCGGTTCCTCGCAGTCTATCACCAGATTTTTAATGCCGTTGTCCTCATCATCCACCACCACCAGTTCTTCTGCCGGGTCCTCACTGACAATGGGTATCTCCATCTCAAATAGATACTGTTTGACCAAATCAAATTTTCCAGGCATGTTAATCCTCCTTATTTTACAGGTAATTGCAAATTTAGGAATTCCCCAATTCTCCTAATCCCTAAACCCATAGGCAAACACATAGGTTTGCCCCTACGGTTTGTTATACATCCTAATCATCCAATCCTTCAACCCAACTCGGGACGATTCTTGGCAATGACTACTAGTTCATCTTCCATGCTGAGCCGGTAATTTGCATCAGGATTGGCAATCAATTTGTGCGTTCCCTTATTTTCCACCGCCACGCAGAGTATACCATGATTTTTTTTCAGTTCGCACATAACTTCAAAAAAGGTCAGTCCTACCAGGGAAGATGGTAATTCAACCTTGTACAGTTCATTTCCGTACCGGTTACTGACCAGTTCGGTAATCATGTGGGTAATCCCGTGGTCCAGGGCCGCCTGCACCAGAAGATTAGTACTCAATTCGCCAACTACGATGATCTCGTCCGCTTTTGCCCGCCGGCAGTGTTCAATATTCCCGGACTCTATCAATTCTACACAGACATAAACATCCGGATAGAGAGTCTTGATGGTCAAGGTATCGAGAATAGTTTTAGCGTCACGGACGCGAGCATCCAGTTGATCATCTGAGAGCTGGATCACTGTCTGAGCATCTTTCAGGTTAGCCATTTCAAGGATTCTGGGCTGGACTTCGCCGCGAAGAAAGTGTAAATTCGAATCATCCAGGGGTTTTTCGGTCAACTCTGCAATAACAACTATCGGCACATCCTTGGTTTTGTCGTCAGCACGTAGTTCTGTTATGATATCACGGCCCCGGAAGTTCCATCCGCAGATAACAAAATGTCCTTTCACTTTTACTCTTTTCATGCCCCTGTTCTCCATGAGCTTGTTTTCTATAAGCACACTGGCTATGGTAGCAGTCAGTACACCCAGGAAACCAATCCCCAGCATCATAAGCGCTATGCCCACAAACCGGCCGCCCAGGGTAGCTGGAGAAATATCGCCGTATCCTACGGTGGTCACAGTTACAATTGACCACCAAAAAGCATCAAAGAACCCCAGCTCTTCTTCGAAATATGAGAAAGCCATTGTGGCCGCGAAAATCAAAGCCAAGAGTGCAAAGGCCACCTTGTGCAGGTTCTCCCGTTGCAGTCGAAAGGATATTAATTTTAATATTCGCAAAAAATAAAGCATTAATCAAACAATAAGAATTTATTAATTCTCTCCTCTTGTAAAACTATAGGAAATCGACTAATATAACAAGGTGAAAATAGAAAAATCCGAAATATTTTATTAATTAGGTGAAGGTAGCCAGTATGAATTCACATGAAGCCATTTCACAATTAAACATTGATTGCTACGCATGCAAGGGCGACCTCAATAATAATGATCGCATAGTTCAGATGGCTGAGCGAGCTGCAAAGCAGGTGGGTGCAACGGTTCTCGGAAAGGGTTCCGTATCGTATCCGGGCAGAGGAGTAACTGCGGTAATATTTCTGGCTGAATCACACATTCTGGTTTCTACATATCCTGAATACCAGTACGCAATAGTTGAAATTTTCATGTGTAACTCACAGGCAGACCATCGTGAATGCTGGGGTTGTTTATACGACTATTTACAGCCCGAGCGGATCAGTGTAAATCAAGATGTCCATTATGTCGGAAACGGCAATGGGCTTGCACTCTACAAGGCTTCAAGAAAACTTGACTTAGAGGCGTAGTATCAAACATCGTTATGCATAAATAAATCCCAAAAATAGCATAATAACAAATAATATCAACAATATATAAGATATGCAGGCAAAATTGGACACTCGCTGTCTTAAATTACTAGTTCAAATTACTACTAAGACAAAATATTTTGATTTATTGATTATTTTGAATATCAAAAGGCTATGATCATCTTCAGTTTTCGATATCTCCTGTTATAAAACCTTCTCAATTTTACATTCCGGCCGTTAAACTAACATCGCAGAATTTTGCACCTTTCTTCAACACATCCAACAGATTTGTCATGGTGTCAAAAGCTTGAATTGTAAATTAAACTTTTCTTTATTCACAATTCAAGTTTTTGACACTTTCTTTATTTTTTCAGGAAACAACCTCTTTATATCCTGTTTTGTTGCCCTGCAAATACCTCTTTCAGTTATAAAACCGGTAACAAGCCTTGCAGGGGTTACGTCAAATGCAAAGTTGGCTGCAGGGCTGTTTGCCGGAGGAACCAGGACACTCTTTATTGAGCCATGATCTAAACCTTGCACATATCTGACTTCATCAGGATCTCTCTCTTCAATGGGTATTCCCTTTATACCATCATCAAGTTCCCAGTCAAAAGTACTGGATGGAAGAGCGACATAAAAGGGTATGTTGTTATCTCTTGCTGCAAGTGCTTTAAGATAAGTCCCTATCTTGTTAGCGACATCGCCTGTACGGGTGGTTCTGTCTGTACCAACAATAACCATATCCACCATTCCATGCTGCATGAGGTGACCTCCGGCATTATCAGTTATGACAGTGTGCTTGATACCATGTTTACCCAGCTCCCAGGCGGTTAGCCTGGCCCCCTGGTTGAGTGGCCTTGTTTCGTCCACCCAGACATGTATATCTATATCATTGTCAAAGGCAGCATATATCGGGGCGGTTGCTGTTCCATATTCTACGCAGGCAAGCCACCCTGCATTGCAATGGGTAAGAATGTTAACTGTTTCGCCTCCTTTTTTCATCCGAATCTCGTCAATCAGCGGCAAACCGTTTTCACCAATCCTTTTGCAATTTTCTGCCTCCTCATCAGCAATATTTGCAGCTTCATGCCTTGCCCTGTCTATTCTCGCCGGTTGATCTGTCATTTTTAATAATTCATGCTTAACCCTGTCCACACCCCAGGAAAGGTTAACTGCAGTTGGTCTTGCGGCTTTTAGTCTGTTGCATTCATTAATAAGGAAATCATCAAAACCTGTTTTTTTATCAAAATTAATGGCCGCAAGGTAAACACCATAAGCTCCGGCAACACCTACAAGAGGTGCGCCCCTGACAAACATTTCTTTTATGGCATTTATAACATCATCAACGCTTCTCAAATCGGAAATTACAAATTCATGGGGAAGAAGGCGCTGATCAATTACCTTAACAATTCCCGAATCCTTATCC
>Ga0255436_1070_pt1 | contig 15381 bp, 11 predicted proteins | sample ANMaggSSYBR02I10_FD_182655 | JGI IMG/M metagenome (GOLD analysis project Ga0255436, IMG submission 182655) | Sediment cell enrichment communities from methane seep in Santa Monica Basin, California, United Staets - ANME aggregate JGI... | ecosystem: Environmental > Aquatic > Marine > Cold seeps >...
ACTTAAGCTTCAGGGACATATCGAACACCTGAATATCTGTTCGCCTGCTCGTTGTCGTGCTGAGCTCTACCGTGATCATAAGAATCCTTGGCCCTCGAAGAATCTGTGTCTTGATATCTACACAAACAAGTACATGGATAAACATCTGCTCCGACACGAGCTTGGGCACGAGGCCGATCGCCGGAATCCAGACATGCTATATGATCCAACGATTGAAAAGCGCTGGCGGGGCCAAAACTTTTGGATTTTGGAAATGGCTGCCAATATTAGCCTTGATGCCCGTCTGGGTGATGGTGGCCTCGGGAAAAAGAAGCGGCGAAAGGAATTTCGCCAGAAATTCGGAAAAGAATACGACAGCTTTTTTGAGGAAGTGTGGGCAAACGCGCCAACGACATGGCCCGCCATCGAGGTACTATCATCCAAACTTTCAAAGATGCTGCCTGGCAATATCCGGGGTCGATCGTCTGTTTCAGGTAGATCAAAACACCGTGTATGTTCCTCAAAGCATGAGCAAGTGGAGGCCGAAGAGGAGTAATGTTGCCTCCAGAGAAGCCGCCCCAATAGACAGTCAACTTGTCTGGAAAGTTACTTCAATGTTAGCATTGAATAAAAAGATGAAATATACAACCGATGAATATATTGCCGCTTTTCGGCAACTAAATATAGCGCCACATCATAAAAAAATGCTTCAAGCACATTATCACGCGCCTAATAGGACACTAACGCCAACACAGATGTCAAAAGCAATTGGATATCTCAATTTTAATGCTTCTAACCTTCACTATGGTAAATTAGGGAAACTTGTGGGTGAGAAGCTTGGATGGTCACCAACGAAGAAAGAATCCCAGGGAGGAGTAGCAGTTTATATTCTCGCCGAAATTGAGCAATCTGGTCAAGAGTGTCTATGGATCATGAGGCCACAAGTTGCCCAAGCAATAGAAAAACTTGAGTTGATTGCCGGTAATTATGTAATAATTCCAGAAGAAGTTGAAGAAGCATCACATCTTTATGCGGATGCTGTTCGCTCAATCTCAGTAAATGCATATGAAAGAAGCATTGTAGCACGAGAAAAATGTATTCTACATCATAGCTGTAAGTGTTCAATATGTGAGGTAAACTTAGCGGATATATATGGAGAAATAGCACATGGCCATATTCATGTTCATCATCTTCGACAGTTATCAGAAGTCAATGCAAAATATCAAGTTGATCCAATTCATGATTTGCGTCCAGTTTGCCCTAATTGTCATGCCATTATCCATATGAAAAAACCTCCATTTACAATTGAAGAGATTAAATCCTTTATTAAAAATAAAAAAACTCTAATCGGATAGCCGGGGGGTTTTCTCCCCCGGCCCCCACACCACCCAGCGTGCGGTTCCGCACTGGGCGGTTCCCAAAGACTAACGGACCGTAGTCGGTTAAGATATAACCTACAGTTCTTTGAAAAGAAGGCGGCAACTGCAAGTTGATACTTGAGGAATAGCATACCTTATGACGCGCCCAAAATTTTCGCTCACCCAGTCGGGTTCATCGCGTTACGGAGTACATATGGACTATTCCCCATACTTCGGGCATGGCCCTTCGGCGGGGTGAGTCCCTGCACTATAGTGCGGCTCGTTTCTCCTGTACCTAATATGATCACTGCTGACTCCTGCCCGATCACCCGATACGTTGCCGCATCAGGCGCTGTCAGTATCCTGACCGCATGTCGGACAGGCCTCCCCTGATAAGAACGTGAACTTTTGCAACACAACTGCAGCATTTACCATATCTCCTGAACCCAGGGCTTCGTTATGTTGTGCTAACTCACCCGGAGACTTGGCCTTGTATGTCCCGCCATGGCGGGATTCGTCGGCTCATAGCTTTGCACTCCAGCTTCCTTCAGGCAGAACCTCACGATTCAACCCTTGCCATCGGCTAATACTTTTGTTAATGTGTTAAGCACATTAACAGGGTTCACGTATAGGGGACTTACACCCCATTAGTCCACGCCCATGCCGGGCGTACACAAATAAATGCAGCCGACCTCGTAAACTCGGCGGCTGACAATGTGAATGCTACTTGTTAAAAAAACAAAGGGATCTTACATCATGCAAAACACCATAGAAATAAGTCACCTTTCCAGAGAAGAGAAGCTGAGAATTATGGAAGTCATTTGGGAAGACCTGTCAAGAGAGGATGAAGAAATTGAATCCCCTAACTGGCATCAGAAAGCTCTGCAGGAAACAGAACGTCGTCTAAGTTTGGGTCATGAGAAGATTATTGACTGGCAACCCGCAAAAAAAGAACTCCGGGAACGTTTCGAATGAGAATCAAGATACTTTCCACTGCACTGAAAGATTTATCTGAGGGCCGATTGTTCTATGAAAAACAAGGAGAAGGACTGGGAGAGTACTTCTTTGATTCTCTGTTTTCCGACATTGACTCTTTGATGCTTTATGGCGGAATCCACCCAAAGTTTATTGGCTATCACCGCATGCTGTCCAAAAGATTCCCTTACGCTACCTATTACAGGCTTGAAGCAAAAGCTGTAGTTGTGGTGTATAGAGTACTTGACTTGCGCCGTGATCCAAAGAGGATCAGGCAATCATTGGAGTCTGGGCGAACCAGGCGCCACACTTGACCGCAAGGGGTGCGGGCTTATTGGCGGCAAAATCGACCGGGTGCCGGTAAGAAGCCCTTTTGATTGACCAAATCCTTTTTCAGTTAACACATTTGGGGAATTCGTCGCTCCGCCCAAGGATTTCGACTGAAAAAATGAAGTCAGACAATGCAAACGATTGAGCCGCTGAAACGCAAAATTAAGAGCGCCCAGGATCTGCTCTCTGTTGTGAAGACGATGAAGGTTCTTGCCGCTGTGAGCATTCGGCAGTACGAGAAGGCTACGAAATCTCTTGTCGAATACAACCGAACAGTCGAAATGGGATTGCAGGTTGTTCTGAAACAGAGACCCGAGGGGATTAGAATAGCTGAGCCCGTTCTAAAAGAACGTCTTGGAGTTATTATTTTTGGTTCGGATCAGGGTATGGTTGGGCAGTTTAATGAAGTGATTGCTCGCCATGCGGTCAGTGAAATAAACAAACTCCAGGTGAAGCAAAAAAATCGCATAGTGCTGGCAGTGGGCATGCGAGTCATTCCATCTCTTGAAGAGGCGGGACAGCCGGTTGAAGAATACTTTTCTCCGCCTGGCTCAACGGCCGCCATCACATCTGCGGTAGAGGATCTGACGCTGAAAATGGAGGAGTGGCGCTCGCAGCAGAAAATCGATCAGATCGTTATATTTTATAACAGAGAGCGTGGCGCATCTTATTCTCCTCATACCATCCATCTTTTGCCGGTTGATCCCGGATGGTTTCAAGATCTGGAGCAGAAACCCTGGACATCGCGCGCCATCCCTTTTTTTACTATGGATTGGAACCGGCTGTTTTCTTCATTGATTCAACAATATCTTTTTGTATCCCTCTATCGTGCCTTTGCCGAGTCTCTGGCCAGTGAAAATTCCGGACGTCTTGCATCCATGCAGGCGGCTGAAAGGAATATTGAAGATCTTCTGGAAGAACTCAACTCTCAATTTCAGCAACAGCGTCAGAGTTCTATTACGGAAGAACTTTTAGACATTGTGGCCGGCTTTGAGGCATTAAGATGAAAAATCGGCGGCGCGGCTCGTTTATGAGACAATGCTGGTTAGCGAAAGGAAATAATATAGTGCGGAACAGATATAAAATTCCGACAAGGTTAGCTCTTCTGATACTTGGCGCATTATTAATTATTAACGTTTCACAATTCATTGCAGAGGACGCAAAAACAGCAAACTCTTCAAACTGGTTTCTCCCTTCCTGACCCTGCGAACAGTTTTGCAGCAAAGATTTCTTTTGTTTTTTGTCTTGCGAATGATATAATATATGCTATCATGTTCGAGCAGAAACCGGTGGTTTGCCGCCTGAAGACGAGAGGAATGCCAAATGGACACAGAAGATCGAAGTTTTCCGACGTTGGTGAAAGAAATCCGACAACAGCTCGCCTTGAGCCAGGAGGATTTGGCTCGGCAGTTGGGTGTCAGCTATGCAACCGTAAATCGTTGGGAGAATGGGCAATCCATGCCGTCGAAACTCGCCAAGGCACAGTTTGATAATTTCTGCGCCAAGATGATTAGGCAGAGAAAACTGAAATTGTCAGGAGGCGACAGATGAGCAAGAGCAACAACGGTGCCAATCTCGGCTTCGAGAACCAAATGTGGGCCGCGATCGACAAGCGCCGGAATTCCGAGAAAAACGGAGACATGCATGCCAAACGGAGACCTTAACTGGATTGCTGGATTTATCTGGAACATTGCCGATGACGTTCTCCGCGATGTTTACGTCCGGGGTAAATACCGCGACACAATCCTTCCGATGACCGTCATACGCCGACTTGACGCCGTGCTCGAGCCGTCCAAGGAGGCTGTTCTCAAGCTCAGCAAGCAGCTTGACGATGCAGGCATCGCCAACAAACAAGCCGCTCTGTGCCAAGCCTCCGGGAACGCCTTCTACAACATAAGCCCATTTACCCTTCGCGATCTTCGTGCTCGCGCCAAACAGCAGCAGCTAAAAGCCGATTTCGAGGCCTTCCTTGATGGCTTCTCGTCGAACGTTCAAGAGATCCTTGATAAATTCAAGTTTCGCAACCAGATCCCTACGCTGGTCGAGGCTGATATCCTCGGCAGTCTCATTGAAAAGTTTACGTCGAACGACATCAATCTCGGCCCGGACCCGGTCTACGATCAGGACGGCAATGTGCGCTTGCCCGGTCTGGACAATCACGCTATGGGCACGATTTTCGAAGAGCTAATCCGGCGCTTCAACGAGGAAAACAACGAGGAAGCCGGCGAGCACTTCACACCCCGCGATGTCGTCAGGCTTATGGCTAATCTAATTTTTTTCCCCATTTCCGACGACATCCGAGACGCCACCTACCGCGTTTATGACGGCGCGTGCGGTACCGGAGGCATGCTCACTGTTGCCGAAGAAACGCTTGACCAACTCGCCCGCGATCATGGCAAGGAAGTATCGATTCACCTGTTCGGGCAGGAGGTTCAGCCTGAAACCTATGCCATCAGCAAGGCCGATCTATTGATCAAAGGCGAGGGCCAGGCCGCCGAGAACATGAAGTATGGTTCGACGCTCTCCTCCGATGCCTTTCCGTCGATGGAATTCGACTTCATGCTCTCGAATCCGCCTTACGGCAAGAGCTGGAAGACCGACCTTGAACGAATGGGCGGGAAAAAAGACCTCTCCGACGCACGCTTTACCGTCCAGCACCAGGGCGAGGAACTCTCGCTCATCACTCGCTCCAGCGACGGACAGCTTATGTTCCTCGTAAACAAGCTGTCCAAGATGAACCACAATACGCCATTAGGCAGCCGTATCGCCGAGGTCCATAACGGCTCATCGCTCTTCACAGGCGATGCCGGCCAGGGCGAGTCCAACATCCGCCGCTGGATCATCGAAAACGACTGGCTTGAGGCTATAATCGTCCTGCCGGATAACATGTTCTACAACACCGGCATCGCCACCTACATTTGGCTGCTGACCAACCGCAAGAGCAAAGAGCGACGGGGCAAGGTGCAACTTATCGACGCCAGCGGATGGTTCGTGCAGCTGCGCCGTAATCTCGGCAAGAAGAACTGCGAATTCTCCGAGGAACACATCCGAGCCATCTGCGACCTAGTCGTGAATCCCGTTGAAACCGACGAGTCCAAGATCTTCCCCAACGAGGCCTTCGGTTACTGGAAGGTGACGGTTGAGCGCCCGTTGCGCTTGGCCACCGACCTGAGCCCGTCTCGGCTGAAGCGATTCGAAGGAACCTGCGCCAAGGCCAAGGAAGAACCGCTTGCCAAACTGGTGCACCGTGTGGCCAAAGTACTCGGCGCTGGCCCGCATCTAAATTTCAACGCCTTCAAGGATGCCTGCGAAGCGGATGCCGACAAGCACGGCGTCAAGCTGGCCGCCAAACGTCAGAAACTGCTGATAACCGAGCTCACCGAAACTAGCGAAAACGCCGCTCGCGTTATCAAGAAGGTCCACAAGCCGGGTAAGGCGACTTCGGATCCCATAAATGGGTTATTCGAGGCTGAGGTGAATGGCAAAAGTTGCTGTGTCGAGTATGAGTCGGATACGGCCCTGCGGGACAGCGAACAGGTGCCGTTACTTGAGGAAGGCGGCATTGAAGCCTTTTTCAAGCGCGAGGTGTTGCCCTACATGCCGGACGCCTGGATCGACCCGGTCAAGACACTGGTCGGCTACGAGATATCCTTCGCCCGCCATTTCTACCAGCCAGCGCCTATGCGCACCCTGGATGAGATCAAGGCCGATATCTACGCCCTGGAGCAGGAAACCGAAGGGCTGCTGGAAGAGATTGTCGGAGAGGCGAAGTGATGGAGCTGGTCCCATATCCAGAATACAAGGACACAGGAGTGTCGTGGTTGGGAGAGATTCCGACGCACTGGGAAGTGAAACCTCTGAGGGCATTATTAAGGCAAAGAAATGAAAAGAATAATCCCATTAAAACTACTCAAATTTTATCGCTTTCTATAGCACACGGCGTCACCTTGTATTCGCATAAAGGTAGAGGAGGAAATAAGTCTAAAAACGACCTAACTGCTTACAAAGTCACCCATCCGGGCGATATAGTCCTCAATAGCATGAATGTTATTGTTGGTGCTGTTGGGTTATCGAAATATAAAGGCGCTATCAGTCCTGTGTATTACGCTTTGTATCCAAGATCTGATAGGGAAAACATTCACTACTACGACAAAGTATTTAGCAATACCGTTTTCCAGCGTTACTTGTCGATTTATGGAAAAGGAATCCTGATCAAAAAAAGTGATTCTGGAAAATTAAACACTATTCGCATGAAAATTTCGGCGGATGACTTAAAGAAAGTTTCTCTACCGCTTCCATTTGCCGAAGAACAAATACAAATCACCCGCTTCCTCGACTGGAAGACCTCCCAGATCAACAAATTCATTCGCAACAAGCAGCGGTTGATAAAACTGCTCAAGGAGCAGAAGCAGAACATCATCAATCAGGCCGTCACCCGAGGGCTCAACCCCAACGCCAAGCTCAAACCCAGCGGCGTGGAATGGATCGGGAATATTCCTGAGCATTGGGAGGCCAGAAGGCTCCGCACTCTGGCAGTGTTAAGGGCTAGCGGGGTTGATAAGAATACGAACGAAGGCGAAGTCCCGGTAATGCTCTGCAACTATGTGGACGTTTACAAAAACGACCGCATCACCGCCGCCATTGATTTCATGAAGGCAACAGCCACTTCGGAAGAAATTCGCGTTTTCGAACTTAAAGCCGGCGACGTGATTATCACCAAAGACTCGGAAAGCTGGGATGATATAGCGGTCCCCGCCTTTGTGCCCGAGGTGCTCAATGGTGTTGTCTGTGCCTATCACTTGGCTTTGATCAGACCATTTTCCGGCGAAATAGAGGGAGAGTTCCTTTTTAGGGCTTTTTCTTCTGATCCGGTAGCAGACCAGTTTCGGGTTTCCGCAAGCGGCGTGACTCGCTTCGGTCTTTCCCAAGGCGCGGTAAAAGGAGCGTTCTTCCCGGTCCCACCATTGGAGGAGCAGGGAGAGATTATCGCCTACATCAACGAGAAGTGTGCAGAGTTCAGTCAGGCGGTTTCGCATGCCGAAGGCGAGATCGATCTGATGCGTGAGTACCGCACCCGGCTGATTTCCGATGTAGTTACCGGCAAGATGGATGTTCGCTACGTCGAGGTTCCGGAGGTTGCCGAGGAAAAACTTCTGGCATTGGATGAGGACGCCGCTGAAGCAGACGAGATAATAGACGATGAGGGGGCTATGGATGAAACAGACTGATACCAGCGAAAAAGGCTTGGAAACCTTGATCGTCGAGTCTCTCGTGGGCGAAGCGGGATACGTGCAGGGTGAAAGCTCTGAGTATGACCGTGACCATGCGGTGGACCTGGCGCAACTGCTGGCCTTTATTCGTGCAACGCAACCCAGGTCGGCCAAAACATTGGAATTGGGATTTGACGGGCCTAAACAATTGCAGTTTCTCCATCGGCTTCAGGGCGAGATCGCCAAACGGGGTGTGATTGATGTGCTTCGTAATGGCGTCAAGCATGGCCCGGTGAGCGTTGACTTGTTCTATGGCTCGCCATCGCCCGGCAACACCAAAGCCATGGAGCGGTTTGCCGCAAACATCTTCAGCGTCACAAGGCAACTGCGATACAGCAAGGACGAGACGCAGCTTGCGCTGGACCTTGGATTGTTCATCAACGGTTTGCCGGTGGCAACATTCGAGTTGAAGAATCGGCTGACCAAGCAGACGGTCGAGGATGCGGTTCAGCAGTACAAGCGGGACCGCAATCCAAAGGAACTGCTGTTTCAGTTCGGTCGGTGCATGGTGCACTTTGCGGTGGATGACCAGGAAGTGCGTATGTGCACGCACCTCAAAGGTAAGGACTCATGGTTTTTGCCTTTTAACAAGGGTTTCAATGATGGGGCCGGAAACCCGCCCAACAAAAGCGGCATAAAGACGGACTACCTTTGGAGAGGGATTCTGACCAAGACCGAGCTGACGGACATCATCGAGAATTACGCTCAGGTCGTTGAAGAGAAGGACGAAAAGGGCCGGAAAAAGAGACCGAAACAGATATTTCCCCGTTACCACCAACTTGACGTGGTTCGCAAGCTGCTGGCAGACGCAAAGGCGAGTGGGGCCGGCAAGCGGTATCTGATTCAGCACTCGGCCGGCAGCGGCAAGAGCAACTCCATCGCCTGGCTTGCGCATCAGTTGATTGGATTGGAGGATGGCAGCAAAGCAATTTTTGATTCAATCATTGTAGTAACAGACCGTCGTAATTTGGATAAACAAATCAGAAACACGATCAAGCAGTTTGCCCAAGTGTCGGCAATAGTTGGTGCAGTTACAGGTGAATCCAGCAGTAAGACCAAGCAATTAAGCAATTTCCTGCGGTTAGGCAAGAAGATTATCATTTCAACAGTACAAACATTCCCTTTTATTCTTGATAAGATCGGCGACGAACATCGGGGGCGGACATTTGCCATCATCATTGACGAAGCCCACTCGAGCCAGGGCGGACGCACGTCGGCGAAAATGAACATCGCACTGGCGGAGAATGGTGGAGAAGAAGAAGAGGAGGAAACTTACGAGGACACAATTAACCGGATCATGGAAGCGCGGAAGATGCTGTCCAATGCCAGCTATTTTGCCTTTACGGCCACACCGAAAAACAAGACACTGGAGCTTTTCGGCGTGCCGATGCCCGAAGGAGACAAGGTAAAGCACCGTCCGTTCCACAGCTATACAATGAAGCAGGCGATCCAGGAGAGGTTTATTCTGGACGTGCTGGCTAACTACACACCGGTGGACAGTTACTACCGGTTGATGAAAACAGTGGAAGACGATCCGGAGTTCGACACGAAGAAGGCGAAAAAGAAGCTGAGGCGGTACGTCGAATCTCACAACCATGCGATCCGGCAGAAGGCCGAAATCATGGTCGACCACTTCCATGAGCAAGTGATCGCACGACGGAAGCTCGGCGGTAAGGCTCGCGCAATGGTAATTTGCAGCGGTATCGCGCGGGCCATTCGGTATTATCATTCAATCGAGGCGTACCTGAGGGAACGCAAGAGCTTGTATCGGGCCATCGTGGCATTCTCCGGTGAGCACGAAGACAGTGGGAGAAGGGTGACCGAGGCGAAGCTTAACGGGTTCCCAAGTACACAAATTGAAAAGAAGATTCAGAAGGACCCATACAGGTTCCTGGTGGTTGCGGACAAGTTTCAGACCGGATACGACGAACCGTTGCTGCACACGATGTATGTCGATAAGCAGCTTTCGGGCATAAAGGCAGTGCAGACGCTTTCGCGCTTAAATCGGGCGCATCCGCAGAAGACCGATACGTTCGTGCTTGACTTCATGAATGATGCCGACACGATTACTGTAGGTTTCTCGGATTACTATCGAACAACGGTCCTTAGCGAAGAAACCGACCCGAACAAACTGCACGACCTGAAGGGCACGTTGGACGGGTACCAGGTGTATACATGGTCACAGATTGAGCAGTTGGTAGAGCTTTTCCTCAGAGGAGCGGATCGCGACAAGCTGGACCCGATTCTCGACGTATGCGTTGCAGTCTACAACAGCGATCTGGACGAAGACGGTCAGGTCGACTTCAAGGGCAAAGCCAAAGCGTTCGTGCGGACGTACCAGTTCCTGGCTTCGATTCTGCCGTATACGAACGCCGAGTGGGAGAAGCTCTCCATCTTCCTGAATTTCCTGATTCCCAAGTTGCCGGCTCCAAAAGAAGATGACCTGTCCAAGGGCATCCTCGAAGCTATCGATATGGACAGCTACCGTAACGAGGTAAAGGAAATGCTCAAGCTGACGCTGGCCGACGAGGACGCTGAGATTTACCCGCTGCCGACCAGCGGCGGCGGCAGTGTGGCCGAACTACAACTGGATTACTTGAGTAACATCATCAAGGCATTTAACGACCAGTTCGGCGACATCGATTGGAAGGATGCCGACCGCATCCGCCAGGTGATCACCGAAGAAATTCCGGGCAAAGTCGCTGCCGACAGGGCCTACCAGAACGCGATGAAAAACAGCGACAAGGCAGCGGCCAGACTGGAACACGACCGAGCATTGCAGAAAGTGGTCATCGGCATGCTGGCAGACCATACCGAACTATTCAAGCAGTTCAGTGACAATCCCGGCTTTAAGAAGTGGCTGTCGGACACGATTTTTGGAGTCACCTATGAGGAGGCCGGAATGTAACGCCGTTCCTGTGGCGCGTCCAAACCTTCGGAGGTATAATGAGCAATACAAACGCAATCATGAACGCCCAAAATTTACCGTGTGGGGCTCGATTTTTTCGTTGCGCACTTCAGGTGAATCCATACGATTATATTGTGCGCTACAATAAACAAACGGCGTTTAGCAACGAATCGGAATATAATGCGGCTATGGTAGAGGCGTGCCGGAGAATCGGTATCAAAGTGATCGCCATTAACGATCATCAGCGCTGTAGTACCGGCCAATCGCTGGCCGAAGCATTTTGGACCGCTGGAATCGTTGTTTTTCCTGGGGCAGAGGTGGAAACCAAGGAGGGCGTTCACATGTTACTCCTTTTTGAACCGAACGCCTCTTGGGAACGATGCAACGGCATATTGGGCGATTGTGGCATCCATGACCAGAGCAATCCGCCAACAGCCATCAAATACGATGTGCATGAATTAATGCGTGAGTCGACCAAATGGAATTGTATATGCATTGCCGCCCATGTGGCGAGCGAAAAGGGTTTGTTACAGGCGCTTGATAATCAAGCTCGAGTGGCGGCCTGGAAATCCAAACATCTTCTTGTCTGTTCCCTTCCAGGCCCGGCGGAAGATGCCCCGCAGAACCTCAAACCGATTTTGCTAAATAAAAATCCGGACTATTTTCGTGATAGACCCGTCGCGGTAATCAACGCTCAGGATGTATCAAGCCCCGAGGATTTAAAAAAACCCGGTTCGTCTTGCTGGATAAAGATGTCAAACGTTACGTTCGAGGGACTAAGACAAGCCTTTCTTGATCCTGTTTCCAGGATACGTCTGGCCAGTGATCCATCACCGGAGGAGCACACCGAGTTCATTGCAATGACATGGCAAGGTGGCTTTCTTGATGGTGCGGCAATTCATTTGAATGAAAACCTGAATGTTTTAATCGGCGGACGGGGAACAGGTAAATCAACTATCATTGAAAGTGTTCGTTATGTTCTTGGCATGGAGCCGCTAGGCGAAGAAGCCCTTAAGGCGCATAGCGGCATTATTCGTCAGGTACTTCGAAGCGGCACAAAGATATCAATGCTGGTCCGCTCTTACCATCCGGATAAACGCCATTACCTGATCGAACGAACAATTCCAAATCCGCCGGTTGTCAAAGACGAGACCGACAACGTTCTAAATCTGACTCCTGCTGATGTGGTTCCTCAGACCGAAATATACGGACAACACGAGATTTCAGAACTCACAAAAAGCCGAGAAAAACTCACACGCCTTCTCGACCGATTCGTTGAACGTGATACCGATATCGTAAAACGAAAGAGCAGCGTCCGACGACAGTTGGAGCGTTCGCGCTTACGTTTGCTTGAAACCAATAGAGAACTCATGCAAATTGAGGAACGTCTGGACAATCTGCCGGCGCTTGAGGAAACGTTGCGACGATTTCAAGATGCCGGGCTCGAAGAAAAACTGAAGGAGCAGAGCCTTCTTGTTCGGGAAGAAAGGGTGCTTAAGACTTCAGAGGAACGGATAGACCCTTTCAAAGAACTCTTGAATCAACTTAAAGATATGCTTCCTGTTGACTGTGCCTTCATTTCTAAAAAAGCACTGGAGAACCTTCCAGGAAAGGATATCCTGGGCGATGCAAACGATATACTGGACCAATTGACCAAAGACATGAATAAAATTGCCGCTGACATAAAGCAGGCTATCGGAAATGCGGAGACGGGCTTAGGTGAAATAAGAAGCAGGTGGGAGGAACGTAAAAAGGCGGTCATGGAAGCCTATGAAACCATCTTGCGTGAACTGCAGAAATCGAGAATTGATGGTGAAGAATTCATCCGCTTAAGGCGACAAATTGAGGAACTTCGCCCGCTGAAGGAAAGACAAGCCAGGTTGCAACGCGATTTGAAAGAATATGAAAGTGAACGGCGGAACCTTCTCTCTGAGTGGGAAGACGTAAAGGCCGAGGAATTCCGACATATAGAGCGTGCGGCGAAAAAGGTAAGCAGGAAACTTGAAGGACGTGTTTTGGTTGATGTTGCTGCAGGCGGTAACAGGGAACCGCTGGTTCAGCTTTTGCGCGATCAAATAGGCGGCAGATTATCCGAAGCGATTGAATCTTTAACGGAAAGCACGGATTTCTCTCTGCCGATATTCGCCTCGGCATGTAGAGAAGGCCGGGATGCGCTATCCCGACAGTTCAACATCCCATCCAGCCAATCTGAAAGAATTGCACAGGCTAAACCCGAAGTCATCATGCAAATCGAGGAATTGGAGCTGCCGCCGACCACAGCCATTAAATTAAATGTTGCCGCTGACGATCAACCACCCATGTGGCAGGCACTTGAGGACCTTTCCACGGGACAAAAAGCAACAGCGGTTCTCCTTCTCCTGTTACTTGAGTCGAGTGCGCCATTGGTTGTGGACCAGCCTGAAGACGATCTTGATAATCGCTTCATTTCCGACGGAATAGTTCCAAAAATGCGAGAAGAAAAACTCCGACGTCAGTTTATTTTTGCCACCCATAATGCCAATATACCGGTGCTGGGAGACGCTGAATTGATCGTTGGATTAACAGCATACGGTGAGGCGGGCCAAGGAAAAGCGATACTCTCTCAGGAGTATATGGGGTCCATCGACACGCGACCAGTCCGTGAACTTGTTGAAGAGGTACTAGAGGGGGGAAAGGACGCTTTTGAGATGCGCCGCTTAAAGTACGGGTTTTAAGGGATAATCAAATGACAAAGACAGAGCTGTTAGAGCTAATAAAGAATGGCGAGAACTCCGGAATTGAGTTCAAGCGTGACACAATAGACAACCGGGCATTGGCCAAAGAGCTTGTTGCATTTGCAAATTTGCGTGGAGGCCGTGTGATCCTGGGCATAGATGATGATGGCAGTGTAGCGGGGATAACCAGGGATCGCTTGGAGGAATGGGTTATGACTGCCTGCAGAGATAAAATTCGCCCTGAATTAATCCCATATTATGAAATAATTCGCGATGTGGAGCAGGAGAAAGATGTAGCTATTGTTCAAGTTGACCGTGGATGGGCGGTCCATCATGTGTGGCATAAAAACCACAGGACTTACTATATTCGTGTTGGAACACAAAGCCGGGAAGCCAGTGCCGAGGAACTTGAGCGATTGTTCCAGCAGCGCGGGGCCTTCCGGTTAGAGGTGCGCGGAGTGTCGGGCTCGTCCGCAGACGATTTTGACTATCGCCGTTTGAACGACTATTTTCAACGAATCCGCTCTCAAGAAACGCCACGTATGGATGATGCAGATGCCTGGCAAAATTTGCTTGTAAACACCGAGTTTCTGATTGAAGAAGATGACACGACTCCGGCGACTGTTGCGGGCTTGCTTCTGTTTTGCGCTAATCCGAATCGTTTCTTGCCTCAAGCAGGAATAGATGCCGTTGCCTATCCTGGAAAGGAAAAGGATTATGCCGCTAAAGAACGGCTATCTATTCGTGGCCCTATGACGGCTTTGTTTGGGAGCGAAGGACTTGTTGAGAATGGACTTGTGGAACAAGCGGTGGAATTCACAAGGAGAAACACGGAAGTCTCAGCCAGCCTTGCTGATGGTGCAAGGCGTGAGGTTCGATGGTCGTATCCGGAAGAAGCGGTTAGGGAAGCCATTGTCAACGCCCTTGTTCATCGGGACTACCTCTTGTCGGGAACAACAGTGGAATTGTCCATATATGAAGATCGGTTAGAGGTGATTTCCCCAGGACGTCTTCCTAACGGCATTACTCCACAGCGTATGATAACGGGTTGCCGTTCAGCGCGAAATCAACTGCTCAAGGACGTTATGAGAGACTACGGTTATCTTGAGCACATGGGCATGGGGGTACCTCGAAAAATTGTTAAAGAAATGCAGAAGCACAACGGAACTTCACCAGATTTAATTGAGGACGAAGAACGTTTCATGGTAAGGCTTTGGAATAAATAGAGATAATGGATGACACGCCAAATGATTCAAAACATGGAAATTCCTATACTATTAAATTACAAACCTTCAATAGGAGCTGGATAGCTGAATATGACTGATTCTGTTGACAAAAAAATGTACACCTTTTTCATGCCGGGCGAAGAGCGCATTTACTTTCGCTATTTCCATTTCATTGCAATTACCCTTCTGCTGGTTGTGATTGCCTTTCAGGTAGTTACCTCGGAGACGAGTGTGAAGGATGCCGTGGTGACAGCGCTCGTTTTTGTCTCGCCTGTTTATTTCGTTTACTTTGTATTTGGAAAACGGTTTGCCGACTCGGTGACGCTTGATTTTAATGCGCGCAAGGTCCGCTTTTCTTTTTCTGATGAAAGAGGTACGTTTGAAAGGGATTTTCAGGATATCGAGAAAATCAATTTTAGATTCTATCTTACGTTTGTGATGGAGGACGCCAGAATCATGGTGAAACGGCCCAAAAACAAAAAACAAGTGTTTCGGATGCTTAAAAGCGTATTCACGGTTGACGTTGGTATGTTTAGTGGGTTCTAGCGAATGAAAAACGCTGAAGATAGTGTTCATGAAGGTAAACATCGGCATATAGATTCAATTGACAGCACTGGATTT